>OJPE01000676.1_pt1 | contig 13794 bp, 14 predicted proteins | sample 1598351 | NCBI WGS metagenome assembly OJPE01 (sample SAMN03922475, study PRJEB24848) | human gut metagenome | isolation source: stool sample | host: Homo sapiens | place: Germany | collected 2010-11 | reverse complement strand
TTATCGAGCATTTTGGCAACGCAGATGCCGTGCCGCAGCCGTCGGAGCGGTGCTTAAGCCGTAAGGCGGGAATTGTGCGGTGTTGCCCTAAATATGTCTATATTCTGTAGAGAAACGTAGGGGTACACACGAACATGTGGCTGATGAGGCAAGGCCCGATGCGCGGGACGATGCAAGCATCGTCCCCTACAAATGCTTGCTGGGGTTTCGTGGATATTCGTTATTTTCTCCCGCGCTGCAATTCGATCCAGGCCAGGTCTCCGCGCTCCAGGCCGTGGATCAAAACCTCGGCAGTGGCAATGTTGGTGGCAACGGGGATGGCGCGGGTATCGCACAGGCGCAGCAGGGTAACGGCGTTCGGCTCATTGGGCCGGGCGTTGACGGGGTCGCGGAAAAACAGCAGCATATCAATTTCGCCGCAGGCAATCATGGAGGAAATCTGCTCGGCACCGCCGCGTGCACCGGGATACAGGCAGCGAACCGGCAGCCCACAGGCATCGTGTACCACTTTGCCCGTCACGCCGGTGGCAACCAGTTCGTTCTGAGACAGAATACGCACATAGGCTGTGCAGAACTGGGCCAAAAGCTCTTTGCGGGAATCATGGGCAATCAATGCGATCCTCAAGGTGGGTGCCTCCTATAATTAGTTATTTATATAATATCATAGAATAGATTGCTGAAAAATGCAAGCCACCTTTGGTTAAACCGCCCGCTAACCCCGAAAAAGCGTGCAGTGTTACCAAAAAACTTTACACGATTTTGGCAAAACCGCTTTGTGCGAATGTGCTATAATATGTACAATAAATACATAACCTGTAAGGCACCAAAAGCGCCGCACAGGCAAAGGAGGAAAAACGCTATGAAAAAATCCGCACAGACCGTCATTCGGGAAGGCGCCTGCTATACTATCGCTGCCGCCAATGGCCGCGTGCTGGAAGTTGCCGATTTCAACACCGAGAACGGCGCATCCATCCGCCTGTGGAGCTATGAGGGTCAGCCCTGGCAGCAATGGATTTTTGAGGAAGCCGCCGAAGGCCAGTACCGCATCAAAAACCGCTTTACCGGCAAGGTGATGGACCTGGCCATGAGTGGTGTTGTGAACGGAACCTGGGTGCACCAGTGGGAAAAAACCACAGGCAAGGGCCAGCGGTGGGAGATTGTTCCCGCCGATGGCGGCAAGGCCAAGATCCGCAATGTGCTGGCTGATAAGGTCATTGACCTGGTAGGCATGCGGGTCGATAACGGTACTCAGGCCCAGATCTGGCAGGATGTGTTTGGCGAAAACCAGCTGTGGAGCATCCAGCCCGTGCCGGATAAGCTGCTGCAAAAGGATATGCCAAAGCCGGAACCCAAGAAAACGGCCCCCAAGTCCACCCGCACCCAGACCGGCACCGGCCGCGCCAAAAAGACCGGCGGCAAAGGCGGACGCCGCGCAGCCAAGTAAAGCAGAGAAAACCGAATAAATAAAATTGAAACAGCCCGCTCATCCGGCAACAAACGGATGGACGGGCTGTTGCGGTTACATTTTGAAAGCCAAACTTTACTGGCGGATCATGCGGTAGCCAACGCCGATGTGGGTCTGGATATAGCGGGGGTGGCTGGGGTCTTCCTCAATTTTTTTGCGCAGCGTTGCCATAAATACGCGCAGGGACGGCGTATCCGATGCGGCCGGGCTGCCCCAGACTTCGTTCAGCAGATAGTTGTGGGTCAGCACTTTGCCGGTGTTCTTGGCCAGCACGCAGATCAGCTTGTACTCAATGGGGGTCAGGTGAATCTCCGTTCCGCCGCGGTACACACAGCCTGCGGCATAGTCAATGCGCAGTTCTCCGTTCTCGTATATGCTGGCCTGGTCACCTGCGCGGGAAGTATCATACCGCACACGGCGCAGCGCCACGCGCAGCCGGGCCAAAAGCTCCTCTACGCTGAACGGCTTGGTCAGGTAATCATCTGCACCGGCATCCAGGGCGGATACTTTGTCGGTATCATCACTGCGGGCCGAAACCACCAGAATGGGCACGTTGCTCCACCCGCGAATCTTGCGGATCACATCAATACCGTCCATATCCGGCAGGCCAAGGTCCAGCAAAATTACATCCGGCCGTGCCGAAGCAGCTTCCAACAGGGCACCGGCTCCGTTCTGTACACGGTGGTACTGATAATTGCGGGTTTCCAGTGTGGTGGAGATCAGCCGTGCAACAGCCGGGTCATCCTCCACCACAAGGATCAGCGGTTTATTCATACAGGGTCACCTCAGTTCGCGGGAGTGTAAAACGGAAGCAGGCACCGTGCGGTGCAGCGTTCTGTACATCGATCACACCGCCATGGGCGGCAACAATGGAACGGCACAAGGCCAGCCCAAGACCCAGCCCGCGGCGGCCATCGCTGCGGGTTTTGCCAAGGGTATAAAACATATCAAACAGCTTGTCCCGGCTTTCTTCCGGGATGCCGGGGCCGTCATCCGTTACGCAGATGCGGACAAATTTACCCTCCGGCGCGGCGAAAAGCTCGATGCGGGAATGTTCAGGGGTATATTTGATGGCGTTGTTGATGAGGTTCACCAGCACCTGCTCGATCAGCTGGGCGTCCATATCGGCCATCAGCAGGTCATCCGCCACGTTGGTCACAATGGTGTGGCGGGCAGCGTCATGGTCTAAATGAGCCAGTACATCGTCAAAAATGTCTTGAATCAGCTCCGGCTGAATGCGCAGGTTTACCTGGCCGTTCTCCATCCGGGTGATGGAAAGCAGATTTTCCACCAGATGGTTCAGCCAGTTGGCGTCCTCATAAATTGCGGCAGAAAGCTCCTGGCGCTTTTCCTCGGTCAGCAGGGGATTTTTCTCGGTCAAAATCAGCGCGTTGCCGGAAATGCTTGTCAGCGGGGTGCGCAGATCATGGCTGATGCTGCGCAGCAGGTTGGCGCGCAGCTGTTCCTGGCGGGCGGCTTCCTCAATTTCGCGCCGGGCGCGGTTGGAGGCTTCTTTTTCCAGCGCCAGGGAACACACATCCAGGATGGATAATGCCAGATTGTGCTCATAGGTGCTGAATTCATGCAGCGCCGGGCAACTGCGGTAATCCGTCTGGCTGGGCGGGGGCAGAATCAGGGTTCCCGGTGCAATGTGCTCCGGTGCGGGGGCAAAGCAGACCGGGCGCTCCAACAGCTTGCCCAGCTGGGTGGCCGTTATCCGCAGAATGGTGTCAGGGTCCTCGGCCCCCAACAGGCTGCGGCTGGCTTCCAGCAGCACCTGCGAAGCATAGGCTTTGCGCTCGCTTTGGGCGGCCTGTACCTTGATACGCCCCGTCAGCGAGGAGCAGAGCAGCGAAACGCAGAGCATGACCACTGCCGTTACCATGTCGTCTGACCGGATGCGGAACTGCATAAAGGGGTCAATGAACATATAGTTGACCAGCATCACCGAGAACAGCGAAGCCACAACGCCGTACACCAACCCCGATGTAAAAACGTTGATATACATGACGCCCAGGATATAGGTCAGGATATAGTTGGAAGAAACAAAATCCAGCCGGAAAAATACCCAGCTTGTCAGCGTACACAGCGCAAGGACCAATGCGGTCAGGGCGCAGTCCCGCAGCCAAAGCAGGGCAGGTTCGCGTTGCGGCATGGGTGCAGGCTCCTTTCCACTACAGGGCAGGGAATGCGGCCCAGCACTGTATTTATCCTAATTATAACATATTGCCGAACTCTTTGATACAAACGGAATAATCTTTATATAAATTTAATGCGGACCTGCCCTATCCGCGGCAGCCCCGGCACTTTTTTGCACGCTGGGCGGGGCATTGGTTGAAATCAGGCCGCAAATCGGTTATACTATTTTGTAATAATTGGATTGTTCTGCCCTGCGGGCGGTATTGCCATATAAAAAGGAGTGTTTTTACAATGTCCCATACCGTTATGGTGACCGGTGCCGATGGCTTTATCGGCAGCCATCTGGCCGAAGAGCTGGTAAAAAGCGGCGAGAAAGTGCGTGCTTTCTGCCTGTATAACTCGTTTGGTTCCCTGGGCTGGATCGATACCCTGCCCCCGGAGATCCGCAATGAAATGGATATCTTTATGGGCGATGTACGTGACCCCAACGGCGTGCGTACTGCCATGCGCGGGCAGGAGCGCGTGTTCCATCTGGCTGCCCTGATTGCCATTCCGTTCAGCTACCACAGCCCGGACAGCTATGTGGATACCAACATCAAGGGCACCCTGAACGTGCTGAACGCCGCCCGCGAGCTGGGCACCCAGCGCGTGATGGTTACTTCCACCAGCGAAGTATACGGCACCGCCCAGTATGTGCCCATTGACGAGCACCACCCGTTCCAGGGCCAGAGCCCCTACTCTGCCACCAAGATCGGCGCGGACCGCCTGGCTGAAAGCTTTTACCGCAGCTTTGACCTGCCGGTTTCCATTGTGCGCCCCTTCAACACCTATGGCCCGCGCCAGAGCGGCCGCGCCATCATCCCCACCATCATCACCCAGCTGCTGGCCGGCCAGCAGGAGATCAAGCTGGGCAGCCTGACCCCTACCCGCGACTTTAACTATGTTAAGGATACCGCCCACGGCTTTATGGCCATTGCGGACTGCGATGCCGCCATTGGCCAGGAGATCAACATTGCCACCGGCGTGGAACACTCCATCGGCGATTTGGCCAATGAGCTGATTGCCCAGATCAACCCCAGCGCCAGGATCGTCTGCGAAACCGAGCGCCTGCGCCCCGAAAAGAGCGAGGTCAACCGCCTGCTGGGCGATGCCACCAAGCTGCGCACCCTGACCGATTGGAAACCGCAGTATACCTTTGAACAGGGCCTTGCCGAAACCATTGAGTTCCTGCGCGGCAACCTGGACCAGTACAAGGTCGGCCAGTACATTCTGTAAGGGCGGTTGTAAGGAAGTTTTATGCCAATAAAATTACAAAAGCTGCCCGCCGCTGTGCGGTGGGGGCTGGCTGTGCTGTGCGCCGCCGTGTGCGGCGTGCTGTGGGCCTATTACTGGCGGGTGTTCTTTGGGCTGGATAACCGTGTGTTCCCCCTGGTGGTTACACTGGGGTGTGCGGCCTTTCTGGAAGTATGTCTGCTGGCCGGGTATTGTGTGCGGCGGTTTGCAAAAGGATTTGCGGCAAAAGGGGCCGTGTGCATCTTTTTGTGCGGGCTGCTGTTTGCATTTGCCAACCCGCCGCTGCAAACGCCGGACGAAGCCGACCATTACCTGCGCACCTATGCCATCTCCACCGGGCACTTTGATTTTGATGCTTCCCGCACCTACCCGGACGATGTGGCCTACCTGCTGGAAGCGTTCCCCGGTGCATGGGTGAATGCGCATACCTCTGCCGGTGTGGGCACTGACCCCGATACCGGGGCGGAAAAAGCCTATAACACCGCGGGCTATGCCCTGAAGCAATACGGCAAGGAAGGCGCAGTGCAGAGCATGGCGGACAGCCTTGCCCTGTACCTGGCGCACGATGTGCGGGATTCTGTGCCGGACCCAGTCAGCGAGCCGGTCAGCTTTCTGGTCATTCCATTCCTGCCGGGCGCGGTCGGTATGGCGCTGGCACGCCTGTTGGGCTTTGGCGCGCTGGGCTGCCTATATGGCGGGCGCATCGTCAACCTGCTGGCCTACACGCTGTTGTGCGCGTTGGCGCTGGCCAAAGCGGAGCGTTACCGCCCGGCCTTTGCGGCCATTATGCTGCTGCCGATGTCGCTTTTTATGGGGTCGTCGCTGAGCTATGATGCAACCCTGCTGGGCTGCTATTACCTGATGCTTGCCATGCTGACCCGCAAGGAGTGGAACACCCAAACGGCGGGCATTTACACCGCCGCCTGCATCTTTGTCAATATCGCCAAACCGTACCTGAACCTTTTGTGGGTGCTGCCTATCTTTTTGGTGGCAAAGCGGGAATGGCACGCCAAGGGACGCCGCCCGCTGTGGGCGCTGGGCGGCTTTGGCGGTGCTATGGCCGTTACCCTGCTGACGGAATGGTACGGAACGGCGTTCCGCTATAACTATCCCATCATTGAGCGCCAGGGCGGCAGCACGGTAAACGGCGGTGAACAGCTGACTTTTGTGCTGCGCAACCCTCTGCGGACCATTGCTGCGTTCTGGGGGACCCTGGGAGAGAATGATTTCTTTATTGGGCAGCTTGGCCTGTTCGGCTGGAAGGACCTGCCCATCAGCTTTTTGAACCTGACCGGCCCGCTGGTGCTGCTGTTGGCCGCCCTGCTGGCTGCTGCGCAGCCAAAACGCGCCGATGCGTTCCCCACCCGCCGCCGCGTGGGCGGGGCGGCGCTGCTGGCACTGGTGTACGCCGCCGGTGCCATGGCAGCCATGTATATCACCTATACCCCGGTGGGCATGGTGCGCATTGTGGGGCTGCAGGCGCGGTATTTCCTCTGCGTCTGGCTGGCATTGCTGCCCGCCCTGGCCGTACTGCTGCGCAAAACCATCTGCCCCGCCATCACGGAAGAAAAGGCCGAAGCGGCCATCACCCCGCTGTGCGCCTGCTATGCCGTTTTTGGCGCTGTGCTGCTCTTCCAGCACTACTTTGTGGGGCCGGTGTACGTCGTATACGCGTGAGCTGGCTTACGCGTATATGAGAGAATAGTTAAAAAGAATAATGGCGGTGTGCCTGCGGCACGATCAAATCTGCGGTTTTTCGCGGCTTTTGCGTGATAGTCTGCGGGTATAGAATCAGCCTTTATATGCTATCTTGCCCCAATTTTCTGAGCCGCCCACCGGGCGGCAATCCACCGCTAATGATTCATTGCTAATTGCTAATTACTAATTTGATTCTGATTCCGGGAGGTGCTGTACCGTGCAGATTGTATTCGGCCTGCTGTTTTTGTTGTTCTTCTCCGCATGCTGTCTGTGCGTGGCGGCATGTACCCGGTTCGATGCCGCCCTGCTGCCGCTGCCCGCTTTGTGCGGGTCGGCCGTGGTGCTGTATCTGCTTTCCCTGCTGGGGCTTTTGCAGTTCGGCCATTTTATCATCATGGCGGTCTGGCTGGCCGGCGGGGTCTACTTTGGGGTGCGTGCCGGGTGGCGGGCTATCCGGCGGGCGCTGTTCAGCCCCGGCTTTTTGCTTTTTGTGGGCGGCAGCTGCTTTTTGTGGGTGCTGTTTGCTTTGCAGCAGCCCATGTTTACCCAGTGGGATGAATTTACCGCCTGGGGCCTGGCCCCCAAGATGGTGGCGGAGCGCGCTGCGCTGTATGTGGCGGATCCCATCAACCTGACGGCGAGCTTTACCTACCCGGCAACCAGCCTGGTTTCCTATCTCTTCCAGCGCGTACCGGGCCAGTTTTATGAATGGCAGTGCCTGGCCGGGCTGGATATTTTGTTCCTGGCCTGCATTGCCCCGGCGGCAGCCATGCCGCGCAAAAACTGGGCGGGTGCTGTGTTGGTGTTTGCTGCGGGCTTTCTTCTGCCGTTCTTTTTCAGCGTGGTTCCGGCGGGCACCCCATCCACCATTTACGCCAACGCCATGGCGGACACCCCCCTGGCGCTGCTGTTTGGCGGAACCCTGTGCCTGTATGCCGCGGCGGGCGGGCGCAAAACCGGCTTTTTTGCCTGTGCCATGCCACTTGCCGTGCTGACCATGACCAAAGATATCGGTTTTGCCTATGCCTTGATCGTTACGTTCCTGATCGGGCTGGATCAGCTGTTCGGTACGCCGCACCCGGATACAAAGCCTGCCCGCATTTTCGGCGTATCGCTGGCAAAATGCAGTATTCTGGCGGCGGTGGTGCTGGCGGTGTTTATCAGCTGGAACCGCTATACCGCCGCCGTGACCCCAACCGAAACCACTGGGGCCAGCGTGGGCAGCGCGGGCCTGAGCTATGGTGCTGTGCTGACCGGCGGCATCAAGCAGCTGCTGGGCATTGGGCGCGAAGAACGCTTTGCCCAGATCATGCAGAGCATGGGCCAGGCATTTTCGTACCGCCGCGTCTGTTTGGTGGGCGCGCCCATCATGGCCGTCAGCTGCATTCTGCTGCTGTTCACGGCGGCCTTTGTGGCAGCGCCTGCCGGTGCCGCACGCCGCCGCACCGTGGTTGGCTTTGTGGGCGGGGCGTTCTGCTTTGCCGCGCTGTATCTCTTCCACCTGATTTTGTACTTCTACAATTTCTCAGAGGCCGAAGGCTCCGCCTTGAAGGACTATGAGCGTTATATCGCGCCCTACCTGCAGGGGTGGATGCTGTACGGCTTCTGTGTGCTGGGCTTTGCGGTGGGGCAGGGCAGCGGCGCGGCGCAGCGGCTGGGCCGTGCGGCGCTGGGGCTGGCCGCTGCGGCAGTGCTGGGTATTTTTGCCTGGCGCGGCGTGCCCGCAGCCGGGTTCTGGACCAACGCCAACAGCCTGTACACCCTGCGCCGCGATGTAAAGAACCGCGCTGAAGCAATGAACACCGTGCTGGACTGGCCGGACCGCGTGCTGGTCATCAGTCAGGGCGATGATGCCACCCGCTGGTATTACTACAAGTATGAGCTGACCGCCAAGGTGGTCAACGGCTATGGCGGTACCTGGTGGGGCAACGATGATTATTCCAGCCGGTGGGACTCCGACTTTATGAACCTGGTGGAAAGCCTGAACTGGACCTTGTATGACTTTGAGGCGGTCTGCACCGCAGACTCTCTGACCGCCTATATGGAAGAAAAGCAGATCGACTACCTGCTGATCGACCGCGCGGACGACTATCTGGAGCGGGAGTTCAGCAGCCGGTTCGAAGGCGGGCTGAAAGCTAATATGCCCGCAACCCTCTACCGGTTTGAAGGCCGCAGCAAGCCGATCGCCTTTACCCCGGTGGCTGTGGCAGAAAGCGGGGTGGTACAATGAAAGATAAACGCCCAACCAAGCGTTTTGCCGCCCCCGCCCGTGCGGGCCGCCCGCTGCGCCCCCAGCAGCTGCTGATATTGGCATATGCCGCCGCTGTTATTGTGTGGCTGGTGTACGTGCTGGTGGGCAGCGCTGTGATGCTGAACCATAAAGCAGACGGCACTATGATGACCTGCACCCTGACGGCGGATGACCTGGAATTTGAAAGCTTTGTCAATTATGATGACGATGAATGGCATACCGCGCCGGTGGATGAACCCGGCTGGTATCTTTCCACCGACAACGACCCGCACATCATCTGGCGGGGCGAAGCCTGGCTGGAAACGGTGGAGCTGGACGCCGTGCACTACCTGCCGCCCGGCAGCGCAGCATTGTATTACCTGCGCCCCGGCCAGACCGAGTACAGCGAGACCCAGAAAGTTTTTGCCCGCGTGAGCGGCGAAAACCAGTATACCTTTGACCTGGGCGGCCTTACCGTGACCGGGCTGCGCATTGACCCGGACAGTGTGGGCGGCGTGCCTACCCGGCTGGACGGCGTGGTGCTCAACCCGGTGCAGCCGTGGTACCTGCGCTTTGTGCCAAACGGCGGCCAATGGCTGCTGCTGTTGTTTGCCCCGGCTGTGGGGGCTGCGTTTGTCTGCCTTGCCGTTGATGTTTTCCGCAAAAAGTAAAAAAGAGCCCTGTGGGGCGGTGCGCCCATGGCTTGGGGGCACACCCGCAGGGCTTTTATGTTGTATAAAATGGTGATTCTATGGAGCTGCTTTGCATCTTTGCCGCGCTGGCGGTGCTGTTTTTGTTCTGCGCGTTCCTAACGCTCAAATGTAACCTGCATGCTGCGCTGGCCCCGCTGACCGCGCTGGGCATTGCCGTTGCCTGGCTGACGGCTGCGGGCATGGCAAACCTGCTGCTGCCCGGCACTGTGCTGCTGTGGGCGGTGTTTGTGGGCAGCGGCGTGTGGGCGCTGGTGCCCCACAAAGGCCAGCGCCCGGCCTACCGCCGCCTGGTTACACCGGGGGCGGTGCTGTTCTGGGGCATGGCGCTGGCATTTGCGGTGTACTTTTTCATCCGCCAGCCGCTGGCAACCAAGTATGATGAACTCAGCCTGTGGGCTACCGCCGTAAAGGTGACCAAGGCGGATAACCGCCTGTATGCCCTGGCTACCCTTGGAACCCCCTGGCCCCAGACCCAGAACCCCGGCCTGCCGCTGCTCTCCTACTTCTTCCAGTTTTTGGGCCATTATGCAGACTGGAAGATCTATGTGGCGTATGATGTGCTGGCCGCCGCCGTGTTTGCCGCGGTGCTGGGCGGGCTGAACTTCCGCCAGTACCGCATTGCGGTGCCGCTGGCAGCAATCTGCTGGTTTGCCCCCTGGTTTTTGACGGTGTATAACCATACGATCTATCTGGATACCACTTATATGACCGCCTATGGCGATGTGCCCGCGGGCCTTGCACTGGGCGGCGCTGTGGCGCTGTGGCTGGCGCTGCGCAAAACCGGCGGCCCCAAGTGGGCCGTACTGCCGGTACTGGCGCTGGCGGCCAACATCAAGGCCAACACCTTTGTGCTGTCCCTGGTGGCGGCGGGGCTGATGGCTGTGGATGCCTGGCTGTTTGCGGAGCACCCCTTCAAAAAGGGCCTTGCCCGCCGCACCGGCTTTGCCATTGCCTGCTTTGCCGCGCCCATGCTGATCTATTATTTCTGGAACATCCGCTATGTGGGCATTCTGGTTGCCAAAAGTGCCAGCGAGGGCGGCACCGGCGAAACCAGCGCCCCCTTGTCCGCTGTGGTCATCAACGGCATCAAGATTTTGCTGGGCCAGCCGGTGGAGGGCTTTTACGCCGAGCGCCAGAGCCAGTTCACCCAAGCCATGGCCGATATGGGCCACCAGTTCTGGACTTCGGATGGTCGGCTGAGCATGATCGGCCAGGGCCGCAATGTTGTGGTGCTGATTCTGCTGGTGTTCTTGGTGGCGGCCATCTGCGCCAGAGGCCGCCAGCTCAAGCTGCGCATTGGCTGCATCGGGGTGCTGTCCCTTGCATGCTTTGTGGGGTATAACCTCATGCTGGCGCTCAGCTATGGTTTTATTTTCAAGCCGGATCAGGCCGTGGGGCTGGTGGATTATAACCGCTATATCTATACCTACTATATCGGCTGGTTCTTTATGGCGCTGGCCTGCTGGAGCACTGCCCTGCAAACCGCGGATGGCGAACAGAAAGCCCCGGCCCGCCGCTGGATTGCCCTGGCGGGCCAGGCCGGTGTTCTGCTGATGGCCGCCGCCATGCTGGTGCGGGTGAACGGCATGATCCTGCCGCAGCTTTCGGTGCTGGGCTTCTCGGATGGTGAATTCGCCGACCGCAAGACCGCCCGCGCCGAAGCTGACTGGCTGCGCAGCGATTACCTGAACGAAAACGACCGCGTGTTTTTTGTCAGCCAGGGGGATAACGGCGAACACTGGTTCTCTGCCGTGTTTGATTTTTACCCCGTCCTGGTGGATTACTCCGGCGTGGGGGCCACGCAGGAGGGCGGCGGCGGAACCTTCGGCCTGCCGGAGCTGGAACCGCAGGAGGAGGGCGTGAAGCAGCGCTACTACCACCCCTACACCGCTGAACGCCTGGATGAAACCGTGCGTGCCAACGGCTGTACGGTGCTTTACCTGCAAAAGATCGACGATATCTTTGTGCAGAGCTATCAGAACCTGTTTACCGACCACCTGGCCGCTGCACAGGCGGGGCAGACCCTGCTCTACCGCGTAACGGATGCCGGGTATGAGCCGGTCACAATGCAGATGAGCAAGGAGACGGCCCAATGAAAGAGATGACATGGAAAAGCCGCCTGAACCGACTGTTTGCCCATCGCTTTGCCTTGCCGGTGCTGTGCTGGTGCGCGGCGCTGGTGTTCTGGCTGGTGCAGGGTGCGGTGGCCTTTGCGGGGGACAGCTCCGCCAAGGCAAAAGGCACCCTGACGGAAACCTCGATCCCCATTGAAAGCTGGCAGCTGGCCGAGCTGACCTGGGGGGAGCCGGGGGAGAACAGCGCACCCCATGGCCAGCTGATTACCACAGGCGGCGACCCGCAGATGATTTTGGAGGATGTATCCGGCCGCGTGGTGCGTACCGTGAGCTACAACGTGGAGTTTGACGGCGATTCCCGCGAAATGTGCCTGTATTACACCACAAAAACGGGGGAGCCCTACAGCCAGGACCGCCGTGTCTTCCCCAAAGTGCTGGCAGACGGCACCTATGTGTACACCCTGCCGCGCACCCAGATCGTGGCACTGCGGCTGGATCCCTGCAGCCCCGATGAAAACAAGACCGTGGGCCTGACCTTTACTCCGCAAAGCATTACCCTGAATGCCGCCAGCACCCTGCCCGGCGGGGCAGATTACTTTATCCCCACCTGGTACCAGCTGTTCGGCCTGATCGTGTACCCCGCCCTTGCCGCCGCCGCATTGGATTGGCTGTGGGCCGTGGGCAGACAGCTTGCCAAAAAGAAACAATAACCCGACAATAGCCTGATACAACAAAGCACCGTGCCGCAAGCAGGAGAACCCCCTGCATGGCGGCACGGTGTTTGTTGTTGGTATGGGTGAAATCAGCAAAAGGCATCCCCCAGCCGAGAGCGAATGTATTCCAGGAACGCGGCAGATGCTGGGGCATATTGCCATCGGGTGGTGCTGTCCTGGGCATTGTTCCCGGCCATGGTGGCCACCGGCACCGACAGGATCTTCGCCAACCTGTTCTGGATGGGGGTGATGATCTGGAGGAAATGAAAAGCGGGCTAAGCAGCCAAAAAAGGAATCACAATGTTGAGAATCTTGAATGACACAACAAAAAAGCACCGGACAAAAATTTGTCTGGTGCTTTTTGGTGCGCCCGCGGGAATTCGAATCCCGGACACCCTGATTAAAAGTCAGGTGCTCTACCAACTGAGCTACGGGCACAAATACTCAATTTGCCTGTTACAGCTTAAATATTGTAACAGGTATGGGAGAAAAAGTCAAGCTTTTTGCCGTATTTTCAGCCAGAAAATCTGCCGCAGGGCAGCTGGTGCAGGAACCTGAAGCATAAACGCATTGCAAAACAGAATAAATATATTGAAAAACAATAAAAATGTATTGCAAAACGATGCGACATATGCTATGATAACAGCATCGGATATACCATAAAACATCAGGGGGAATGACCAATGCGTCAATTACCAGAAAACTTTTTTGGCTGGAACGACCACAAAAGCATTATGCTGACCAAGTTCGCCACCCTAGCGGCGGCCATGGGGTGTGTGGTGATGGTGCTGTGCGGGCCGCGCATTGTCAGCTGGGTTTTGGCGGTGCACGCGCTGCAGCTGGTGCATGGGCCAAAGCTGGGGTATTTTTTGCTGGGGCTGGGCTATTGCAGCGCCGCGCTGGCCCTGTGGATGCTGTATAACCTGTACATGTTTTTGGCGCGCATTGAAAAAGAAGAGGTGTTTACCCCTGCCAACGTGTTGGCCCTGCGGCGCATCAGCTGGTGCTGCACCTGGGCTGCAGCGCTCTGCCTGCCGGTGGGTGCTGTGCTGGGGCTGCCGTTCATCTTTGCCATTGGCGTTGCGGCGGCGTTTATGGCGCTGATCGTGCGGGTCATCAAAAATGCGTTTGCCCAGGCCGTTAAGATGAAAGACGAACTGGACTATACCGTGTAAGGGGGCGCAGAAGATGCCAATTATCGTCAACCTGGATGTGATGATGGCAAAGCGCCACATGGGGGCGGGGGAGCTGGCTGAAACCATCGGCATTACCCCGGCCAACCTTTCCATCCTGAAAAACAACAAAGCAAAAGCGGTGCGGTTTTCCACCCTGGAAGCCCTGTGCAAAGCGCTGGACTGCCAGCCCGCTGACCTGTTGGAATACCGCCCGGACGAAACGTAAAGAAACGACCTTGGGCAATACCGCACAATTCCCGCCTTGCGGCTTAAGCACCGCTCCGGCAGCTGCG
>OJPE01000657.1_pt1 | contig 13999 bp, 10 predicted proteins | sample 1598351 | NCBI WGS metagenome assembly OJPE01 (sample SAMN03922475, study PRJEB24848) | human gut metagenome | isolation source: stool sample | host: Homo sapiens | place: Germany | collected 2010-11 | reverse complement strand
GAGATGTGTATAAGAGACAGCTTTATACACCATCTCGCTTAAAAGCTCGATGATGTACATTTGCCAAATACCGATTCTTGTGCAAGCACAAATCTGTACCTGGCTCATCGTATACACAAAAAGGACCTCTGCACAGTACACTATGCAGCGATCCTTTCTTATTTTATATCTTATATTCTTATGCCTTGCGTTCTTACAGCTTACTGCTGTGCTACATCCTTCATGGAGAAGCTGATTCTGCCCATCTTATCCTTACCCAGGCATACTACAGTCACTACATCGCCCAGAGTCAGAACATCTTCTACACGGTTGATTCTCTCCTTGGCGATCTTGGAGATGTGTACCATGCCTTCCTTGCCGGGTGCGAACTCGATGAATGCACCGAACTCCTTGATGCTGACTACCTTACCCTTGAAGATCTGGCCCTCTTCGAAATCGGTGGTGATGATCTTCACCATCTCCAGAGCCTTATCCATCATTTCCTTGTCAGTACCGCAGATAGATACCTTACCATCATCGGTGATATCGATCTTCACACCGGTACGGGCAATGATCTCATTGATGGTCTTACCACGCTGTCCTACTACATCACCGATTCTGTCGGGATCGATCTGAATGGAGATGATCTTGGGAGCGTACTTGCCAACCTCTGTTCTGGGAGCAGAGATAGCGGGCTTCATGCAGGTATCCATGATGAACAGTCTTGCATCACGGCATCTCGCAATAGCGCCTTCTACGATAGGTCTGGTCAGACCGTGGATCTTAATATCCATCTGGATCGCGGTAATACCTTCGGTAGTACCGGTTACCTTAAAGTCCATATCTCCGAAGAAGTCTTCCAGTCCCTGGATATCGGTCAGCAGAACGAAATCGTCATCGGTCTCGCCGGTTACCAGACCACAGGAAATACCTGCTACCATCTTCTTGATGGGTACGCCTGCTGCCATCAGGGACATGCAGGAAGCACAGGTGGATGCCATGGAGGTAGATCCGTTGGATTCAAAAGTCTCAGATACGGTACGAATTGCATAAGGGAACTCGTCCTCACTGGGCAGTACGGGGATCAGGGCTCTCTCAGCCAGAGCGCCGTGACCGATCTCACGTCTTCCGGGTCCGCGGGAAGGCTTGGTCTCACCTACGGAATAGGAAGGGAAGTTATAGTGATGCATATATCTCTTGCTTACTTCGTTCTCATCCAGGCCATCGATCTTCTGCTGCTCGGACAGAGGTGCCAGAGTACATACGTTACAGATCTGGGTCTGTCCACGGGTGAACATAGCGGAACCATGTACACGGGGGATGATGTCTACTTCTGCTGCCAGAGGACGGATCTGTGTGATTGCACGTCCATCGGGACGCTTGTGATCTTTCAGGATCATCTTACGAACGGTCTTCTTCTCATACTGGTATACTGCCTCACCTAAGATAGCCAGCCACTCTTCGTTCTCAGCGAAAGCCTCGGTCAGCTTGTCGGTGATTACACGGATATTCTCCTCACGGGTCTGCTTATCATCGGTGAATACAGCTTCTTCCATCTCAGCGGGAGATACGATCTTCTTCATCTCCTCGAACATTTCAGCGGGCACTGCACAGCTGGTGTACTCATGCTTCTTCTTGCCTACTTCTGCTACAATCTTGTCGATGAAAGCAATGATGGTCTGGTTCACTTCGTGAGCCTTATAAATTGCTTCGATCATGGTTGCTTCAGGAATCTCGTTCGCTCCTGCCTCGATCATGATCACCTTTTCTCTGGTGGAAGCAACGGTCAGGTTCAGATCACCTTTCTTCCACTGCTCCTGGCTGGGATTGATGATGAACTCGCCATCGATCATGCCTACCTGGGTCATAGCGCAGGGGCCATCGAAAGGAATATCGGAAATGCAGGTAGCGATAGCTGCACCGATCATAGCCACCAACTCCGGACGACACTCGGGATCCACGCTCATTACCATGTTGTTCAGGGTTACATCATTACGGTAATCCTTGGGGAACAGGGGACGCATGGGTCTGTCGATGACACGGCTGGTCAGAATAGCATTCTCACTTGCCTTTCCTTCTCTCTTGTTGAAACCGCCGGGGATCTTACCCACAGCGTACATCTTCTCTTCATACTCTACACTCAGAGGGAAGAAATCGATACCGTCTCTGGGCTTCTCGGAAGCGGTTGCGGTACAGAGAACCGTGGTATCACCATAGTGCATGAATGCACATCCGTTTGCCTGCTTACCTACACGGTTGATATCAACCACCAGAGGTCTGCCTGCAAGATCCATCTTGTAACTTTGATACATAAATTCCTCCTATCCATCGTACTGTGACTGTTATCTTTGGTGCCACGCTACGATATGAATTATTATTCTACGGGCTGGAGGATTACCGAAACTACTGAAAATTCCATGTCGCTCCCATGATCCGCAACATAATCTTTTCAGCGGTCTCGGGGCTCACTTCCATCCCGTGTGTTACCTTTTCAGGCGCGGTGAATTAGATTTTCACCGTGCATATGGATGTAATGAGAAACAAGAGAAGCGGAGCGCCGATGTAATCGGCAGACCCCGCTCACCAGTCAGCATTATTTTCTTAAGCCAAGCTTCTCGATTAATGCACGATATCTCTCAATATCCTTCTTCTTCAGGTACTCCAGAAGACCACGTCTCTGACCTACCATCTTCAGCATACCACGACGAGAATGATGATCCTTGGGGTTCTCCTTCAGATGCTCGGTAAGCTCCTGGATTCTTGCGGTCAGGACTGCTACCTGTACCTCAGGTGAACCGGTGTCACCGGGGGTTCTTGCATACTCGTTCATGATGGCTGTTTTCTTTTCCTTAGAAATCATTTCTTTTTCCTCCTGTTTTTTAAACGCCAGATACCAAGACTAAGGTCGGAGTGTCCGTAATCTGGGCATCGGCTAATCATACTATTTCAATATATCATAGTTTCTATCGGTTGTAAATATATTTTTCTATTTTCTTGCGGCCCGCTTCTGTACCTTTTCCTCGTACATCCGGCTGTCTGCAATTTTTACATAATCTGCAAAAGACAGTGCGGATTCCGGATCCGTCACGACAGTTCCGATACTCATGGACAACGGGAACGGAAGCTTCTGGGCTTTTCCCTCCGCCTCCAGTGTTCTGCGGATGCGCAGCACCAGTTCTCTGGAAACCTCATCGGACTGGTAACTCTGGATCAGGACGAATTCATCACCGCCGGTTCTGGCCGGCACAGCGTCCCGGCTGCTACACTGCATCAATGCTCTGGCTGCAGCGCAGATGGCCATATCCCCATACTCGTGTCCGAAGGTGTCATTGATGTATTTCAGACGATCCAGATCCACGAACAAGATCAGAAGTTTGCGTTTGTTCAGACCGGAAATACGGAAGGACTCCTCTCCCAGCTGTTGGTAGCCCATACGGTTATACATACCTGTCAGCGTATCCATAATATACAGGGAAGACAGCTTGCGGTTCATATAGGCCAACATTTCTTTTTTGTGAAGGTTCTCCATGGAGCGGGTCAGTGCGTTCATGATCTGGAACAGGTACTGTTTCTCCATCAGGTATACCGCATTACGGATAGCTACATAGCCAACGGTACGCTCTCCGAAATGTAACGGCAGGAACAAAAAGTCCTGTCCCGGCTTCGGATAATCGAAGGTCGGGAAGATGCCATCCACTTCCTGTCTGTCCAGATCCAGTCTCTGGTCCCTCTCGTATGCAAAGGTCATCTGCATCTGTCTCGGATAACCATGCAAGGAAAATCCCTCGTCCGAAGGGGTGGCATCCAGATGAATACTCTTCTCCGTTTCTTTTTTATAGGCATTGAGGTGATCGTCCAGCACCAGATACATGGCATCGCATTTCAGGGACGGAATGCACTGGGGAATGCAGTACATCATTTCCTCTACGGTATTGCACTGCATCATCTCTGCCTCCATGGACAGGACTTCCTCGTCGAATTCCTCACTTTCCACGCTGTACATGATCTGATCCTTCAGATGGGCTCTGGCATCCCTGCTGCTTCCTTTGCCGCAGCCACAGCTCTCCTGCCACAGCATCTCAGTATTGGTGAAATTGTACCGGGGGACACTTTCTCCCGCCCAGATTTTCAGGAGAATATCCATTCCCTTGTATGCAGCTTCCTCTCTGATATGTCCCACAGTGGTAATACTCGGCGTGTAAAATCCGGCCTTGTCGAAGTTGTCAAAGCCTGTGATACGGAAGTCCTTCGGTGCTGTAAATCCCATCTGGGCCGCCGCTTCGCATACCGCTACAGCCACATTATCATTGATACAGATAATAGAATCCGGCAGCTCTTTGTGAGTATCCCACAGATGCCTGTAGCCTTCCAATCCGCTCTTGTAGTCAAAAGAGCCGTACCAGATGTCATTCTTATCTATTTTGATCTTGTGTTCTTTGGCATAGTCAAGCATTCCCTGCAGTCGGCAGCTGCTCTCATAATTGCTGTCAGCCCCCACCAGCAGCCAGAATTTTTTGCAGTTATGCACCTCATGCATATGTGCGATCACCTGCTTCATGGCAGAATAATTGTCAATACCCACATAATAAAAATCTTCCAGCTCGTTGGCAATAGAGACTACCGGAAGGTGCGACTGCTTCGCCTTGTGGATCACTTCCGCCAGCACTGCCGGAGAGCTGATATTGTTCAATTCCAGAATAATGCCGTCGAACTCTGACAGATCCGGAAGGTTAAAAATATTATATTCTGCCCTGTTGTACCCAGCATCTCTGCTCCAGTTGCCAGTACTGTTAAAAATATATAAATTTACTTCTTCGTCCCTCTCTTTGATTCTCTGCAAAATACCTGCCGGCCAGGCATAGGTAAACAACCTTCTCCAGCCATCGGTGATCAAAGCTACTTTCCGCATATTCCTCACCCATTTTCGTCTCTGTACGAAGCCCCCTTTTTTCCTGTCAGGGACCGCTGATGTATACAAAAATAGTATCATACTTCCCTGGGAAACGCAATTGTAAAAGAAAGATCCTGCGCATATCTTCGAATAATCAAGCAGACTGTCTCCTACTCGATTTGTACACAAAAAAGCATTGCCCCGCCCTTTTGCGAAAGCAATGCTTTTTATCAGTCGTGAATGACACGGACACATTTCACAGGTGTACGATACTTATAGCTGCTGATCTTGATACCGGTCTTCGGGCTGCTGGCGTGAATTACCTGTCCTCCACCGATATAAATAGCTACGTGATTAATATTACCCTTGCCGTTACCATAGAATACCAGATCACCGGGCTTTAGCTCGGATGCACTGATCTTGGTGCCCTCATTGGCCTGTGCTCTGGAGGAATGGCTCAGGGTAATGCCGTATTTCTTGAATACGCTGAGAACAAAACCGGAGCAGTCCGCACCCTTGGTAAGGCTGGTGCCTCCCCAGACATAAGGGTTACCTACGAACTGTTTTGCATATTCTACCAGATCTACGCGGACATCGGATACCCCCTGTCCGTAGAGAAGCTCTGTCATGGTGATGGCGGTATCCAGCTTTTCTTCCACTGTGACATAATCTTGGGATACATAAGCATCCTCGCCGTCAATAGAAATCTTCACCCAGCCGTCGGAACCGGTCTCCACATACTCCATCTCTTCTCCCTGTCCCACCTGAGTCACGATCTCACTGGTGGTATTGGGCTCCTGACGTACATTCAGGCCATCGGTATTGGCAATGGCTACCGTATGAACCAGTTCCATGGCTCGGATTCTGGCTTCCGGTCCAGTCAGCAGGAATTCCTTGCTGACATAACCTTCCACTTCACCGGACTTGATATGTGCCCAGTCATCTACGGTCTCGACCACTTCACAGGCCGCATCCTTGGGAAGCTTACCTACCAGCTTACCGTCTGTGGAAGATACCGCTCTCACATTCAGATTACCGGATTCCACATTGGCCACACCGATATTGGTATAGCCCCAGGAAGCTCCCTGGGCATCCTGTGCGATCTGGATGTATTCCTCCAGTGTACGCTCCGTCTCCAGGACAGAAGCCACACCGCCGGATGCCATGAGGACACTGCTTTCTGCAGCGGAAGCGGAAAGCGGTGCCGCCAGCATACACAATGCCAGGCCGGTGGCTACGATCTTTACTTGTTTTTCTCTTGTATGTTTTATCATAAATTCTTCTTTAAAATCCTTTTACAAATATATTACAGAATTGTTACATCGCAAGTCTGATTATACCTGTCTGCAGGCTTCCTGTCAACCCATGGAAAAATTTTCCACTACTGTTTCCCGCCGTCGCTCCTTCCTCCGTAAAACGAAAAAACCGGCGTATGAGTGTCTGTCTGCACCCGATACGCCGGATCTCTTGTTCCAGGAATGGAACTTGTTATTTTATCTTCTATGGCCACCGCCGCCATGGCTGACACCGCTGCTGCTCCGATGACTTCCTCCGTGACCGCCGCTGTGTCCGCTGCTGTGTCCGCTACTGCTACTGCTGGTCTCGATCCTGCGGGTCACCACGTTCTTACGCAGATACTGGTCTCTGGTATTGTTGATCTTGGGCTTTTTGCCATCAAGATACTGATTGACCGTAGTAGTATCCTTTGCTTTGCTCTGATGCAGGTTCACTGCGGCATAGATCAGTGCAACGACAAGACCTGTCAGGATCCAGGGAGAAAAGGTCATCGGCATGCTTTCCTTACTTTCCTCCATGGTCCGGGTCACATAACTGATACAATTCTTATACGCTTTGTAGGGGCTTTCGTCTATGTAATCATCCACTGCGTACAGGGCCTGGTCGATCTCGTAATCGCCAAAATAATCATAGACATTTCCACAGGTAGACAGCCAGCTTCCCTTTTGTCCTTCATAGGCATTGTCCAGCAGCAGAACTCCGTTGCCGTGTACCTTGTCATAACCGAAATTGTTGTAATCATAGAAGTTATCCGCCAGATCTCTCATGGCTGTACTCCAGTCGGTACTGCCGACTTCCTTCGCATGAAATGCCTCCGCAAGACCCGGATTTTGCAGATCATACTCTACGGATTCGGAGATCGTTACGATCACGATGTCCGCCTGGATCTTTTCCTCACACTCTGCTATATATTCCCGCAGGCTCTGCTCCTCTTCGTCTGTCAGCATATCCGCATAGTCAAACACACGCTCTGTGGGATCCTGGCTGTTGCCCCGGACAGTCTTCGGTGTAAGCAGATGAACGACTGCCACTCCTATGGTGATCACCGCCAATATGCCGGCAATAATGAACCATACCTTAAAATATTTGAGGTACCGTCTCAGTGCCTCTCTCTTAATATCTTTTTCCATTGTCCCGTTATCCTTCCCTCATAATTTCTACACCAGACTGGCGATTGCATTCACCATGCATAGAATTGCCGCCAGTGTCACACCAAGTGTTCCCGCATAAGCCCACACCTTTGCTTTGGAAATCGGTGCAGTACCTACCAGTTTACCGGTCTGTCCGTTTACATAGAAAGGATATTCTTTGCCTTTGTAGCTATAGTCATACTTCCATACTGGCAGGAGACCATAACTTACAGAACTGTCCGTCACGTTGATGTTTTCTCCCATTTTGCGGACACTGGAATATCCAGAATAGCTGTCATGCAGCATCTTCTGTGCATCCTCCTGCATCTTGGCTTTGGCACGGCTCTCCACCAGATCGGAAGTCATATTGTAGCGTTCACTATGAAATCCAGACAGATATTCTGGCTTAAACTCCTGCAGTTCCTTGTAATCAAAGGGCTCCATCAGATCCATGACATCATCCGGCATTCCCACGGAAGCATCCACAGGAATCTTCACAAAATCAATGTCCATATCACGGACAATATCATAATATGAGGTCTCGGTATACTGTGTATTGCCGGTCGTCCAGCTGCGCACCTTGGTACCTTCACCGTGGAACGTGCAGTTGGTATTGTAATCGTAGAACCAGAACGGTACATAATCACCGTAAATACCGTTCATTCTTACTTCCGACAGAAAATCCGTCGGTGCAAAAATACATTTTTCAAATTTATCACGGATCAGCTTCTTGCAGACTTCCTTGCCCATACGGAAGGGAATCAGCATATGCGGTGTGTAGGCCCCGGAAATCTGATCATCCACGATCACATAATTGTCGCAATAAGGACACTGTGTAGCGGAGGTGTTTACCGTCATGGGAATCTCGCCACCACAGTTGGGACATACCTTTGTCACCTTTTTCTGCGCAGCACCCTCGGCTGCTGCCATTCTGCTGACCGGCTGTCCGGCTCCCGCTGCCTGGACCGTTCCTTCCGCAGTGCCGTTTTCCTCACCGCTTGTCTCGATCACGCCGTCCTCGCGTTCTTCGCTGTCCTCACTCTCACAGAAAGGACAGAACATCTTCTTTCTCTCCGGGCTGTAAACTACATTTCCGCCGCAGTTTTTACATCTAAAGATCATTTTACCCCTCGCCTTCTGCCTTTTACGACATTTTTCTTCGTAGAACCTTTTTTATCTTACCATAGATTCCATCGTATTTCCATATCGTAAAATACACATAATCTTTTCTTATCGTTCGTTTACCATGATTGTCTCATGCTTTCATCAGGTCTGCGTAATCCTCCGGCAGGAATCGGTGATAGATCACATGGCACCCTTCATCCCGAAAACAATAACAGTAGGGATCTCCCATTTCCTCCGGGAAACGGATCATGACATCAAAGTCCTCGCCCCGCATCTCTTCCACATAAATATTCTCACTGTACCGCAAAAATAACTGTCGGATATCCTCCATCTTACAGTCATGCTGCCCGATCAGGCAGATCAGTTCATAGATAAATCCCTTCTCTGCAAAATGCTCATGGACATAAGCACTGCCTTCCTCCGGAATACAGAGACAGAAACGGTCTCCCTTACGGCTCACAGCCAGTTTTCCAAGCTTTATTGTCATGCTCTCCGGCTGTCCGGCCAGTGTAACTTCCATCTGTTCCGCCGTATCCTGTGTACCCAGCAAGTGATTCAGTGTAGATAACGGATAATACAGGCGGATCTTCTCTCTGCGGAAGCCTAATTTTGCCTGTTCCTCCAGAACCACATCCATGAGGTTTTTTTCTAATTTTTCAAATGTCATTTTCTTTTTCCTATAATTTCCCATAATCTGTCAAAAATAAAAACTATGCAGCGGAGGTTTCCTGTCCTGCATAGTTTTTATTATACAATATTCACGCATCAGAATACAATTCTATTCTACGTAAACAGACATTGCCGTTCCATTCTAATTCAGAAATTTGTCCAGTTCCGTCTCTACGATCTGCTTTTTCTTCACCTTGGGAGCACGGATCACTTTTCCCTGTACGATGACCATATCCACATTTCGAAGCACCCGTAGATCTTCTAACGGATTCTTCTCCACCACGATCATATCCGCGCATTTGCCGGGTTCCAGTGTACCGGTGATATCTCCGATACCCGCCATCTCGGCACCGCGGCAGGTTGCGGTATACAGTGCAAAAGCGTTGGATACTCCCACATACTTGTGGAAATAGTACAGCTCCCGCCAGAAATCGTACTGGGTGATCCAGGGGCATCCCACATCATTGCCCAGCACCACCGGAATATCATTGGCAATGGCCGCCTTCGCACAGTCGATAATACCTTCAAATACAACATTGCCATTAAACTGCTCCACTTCAGAGGCATTGGTAATGGATCGGTCAAACAATGCATAAGGAAGTGCCGGAGACAATGTGGTACACAAAAATGCATTATGTTCCTTGAAAAGTGAAATCATTTCTTCATCTGCTTTTGCACCATGTTCAATGGAATCCACCCCGTTTTTCAGAGCTGCCTTTACACCCTCCGGAGATTCCACGTGGGCTGCCACCATATACCCCATGGTGTGGGCCTTGTCACAGACTGCCTTTACCATTTCAGGGGCCATCTTCAGTTCGCCGGGCACACCCTTTTCCTTCGCATCCAGCACGCCGCCGGTGATCATAAGTTTCACCAGATCCACCTTTTGTGCCTTCGAAGTCTCTAAGTGTTGCAGCGCTTCTTCCACGCTGTCTGCGGCGATAGCTACAGAGCCTGCCATATGTCCGCCGGGCACAGAGATTCCTTCATTGGCAGCCAGAATTCTGGGGCCGGGCTTTTTACCAGCGGCAATGTCGTCCCGCAGTCTGGTGTCAAAATCTCCCAGTCCACCCACAGTACGGATCGTAGTCACACCGCTGTACAGTTCGTCTTTTGCAAAACCGCAGACCATATTGTAGGCGATAGCCTTTGTCAGGCCATTGCTCATGATCTTTTTGACCAGTGCTTCATTGTCACGCTGTTTCTTCTGGGGCTTTCCGTCGCCTGCCAGATGGACATGCATGTTGATCAGCCCCGGCAGGATATATTTTCCCTGTAAGTCGATTTCTTCATATCCGGAAGCCTTCAGATTTCGTTTCCCGGCTTCTTCCGCTGGCAGAAGCTCTGTAATCCTCCCATTTTCCACCAGAATAACCTGCCCCTCCTGTACCTGCATGTCTTTTGTACCGTTTAAGATTTTTCCATTGGTAAATACATATTTCATATAGTGTTTCCTGACTTTCCATGTGTCTCAGACCTTCAAAACCTAAAACAAAAATCATAGCCTTATTCCATAGCCAAAAGCGAGTCATGCTATAATATAAAATTATACCTTATAAACACCCAACCAACCACATTCATTTTAATCTATCTGTCATAATCTACGTAAGAAAATGGCATAACCCATCATTCCTGATGATAGTTTAGTGATAGAAAAAGGTGATACTTATTAAATTATATAACATAACAAAAGAGGATTCCATTGTTGGCTTTCAACAAAGAATCCTCTTTTTGCAAGGGTTTTAAGCCCTTATTTTTTGTGCAATTGTTCTATTACTTATAGTTTACGATCTGCCCAAAGTCAGCCTTCAGGGAAGCGCCGCCTACCAGACCACCGTCGATGTCTGCCTGTGCAAACAGCTCGGGAGCGCTGGAAGCAGATACGGATCCGCCGTACTGGATACGGATAGCTGCTGCGGTTGCATCATCATAGATCTCAGCGATGCACTCACGGATTGCCTTACATACTTCCTGTGCCTGCTCGGTAGTAGCTACCTTGCCAGTACCGATAGCCCAGATAGGCTCGTATGCGATGACAGCCGTTGCTGCCTGTGCAGCAGTTACGTTCAGGAATGCGATCTTGATCTGCTGACGGATGAAGTCGATGGTAACACCCTGCTCTCTCTGCGTCAGAGTCTCACCACAGCAGATGATGGGAGTAATGCCATGCTCGAAAGCCTTGAGAACTTTCTTATTCACGGTCTCGTTGGTCTCTGCAAAGTACTCTCTTCTCTCGGAGTGTCCGATGATCACATACTTCACGCCTGCATCATCCAGCATTGCGGGAGAAATCTCGCCGGTGAAAGCACCCTTCTCCTCGAAATACATATTCTCCGCACCAATCATGATATTGGAACCCTTTGCTGCCTCCATAGCGGGAATGATGTCGATTGCGGGAACGCACAGAAGTACGTCTACTTCATCATTTGCTACGAGGGGCTTTAATGTATTGATCAGCTCTACTGCCTGGCTGGGAGTCATATTCATCTTCCAGTTGCCGGCAATGATCTTCTTTCTTGCCATAATCATACACCTCTTCTTTTCTTATATTGTGTTTCCCACAGGATGCATCTGTGCCTGCAGGCAGGTTCGAATACAATCCGTGGGAAAGCTTTATTATTTCTATTTATTTGTCGTCTGCTGCTGCCACGCCGGGAAGCTCTTTGCCTTCCAGGAACTCCAGGGAAGCTCCGCCACCGGTAGAAATGTGGCTCATCTTGTCAGCGAAACCAAGCTGGTTAACAGCTGCTGCAGAGTCACCACCACCGATAATGGTAGTTGCATCGGTCTCAGCCAGAGCCTTAGCTACAGCGATGGTACCTGCTGCCAGGGTAGGATTCTCGAATACGCCCATAGGTCCGTTCCATACAACGGTCTTAGCAGTCTTAACAGCCTCAGCATACAGAGCTGCGGTCTTGGGTCCGATATCGCATCCCTCTCTGTCTGCGGGCATGTTGGTAACATCATATACCTGAACCTCAACAGGAGCATCGATCGGGTTAGGGAAATCAGCGATGGTTACGGAATCAACAGGCAGTAACAGCTTCTTGCCCAGCTTCTCAGCCTTTTCCATCATTTCCTTACAGTAGTCGATCTTGGTATCATCTACCAGAGACTTACCGATTTCATATCCCTTTGCCTTTAAGAAGGTGTAAGCCATACCACCACCGATGATCAGGGTATCACACTTCTCTAACAGGTTGGAGATAACGTTCAGCTTGTCTGCAACCTTTGCACCGCCCAGAATAGCTACGAAAGGTCTTACGGGATCTTCTACAGCCTTACCTAAGAAGTTGATCTCCTTCTCCATCAGGTAACCTACTACGTTCTGACCACCCTTAGCGGTGATGAACTTGGTAACACCTGCTACGGAAGCATGTGCTCTGTGAGAAGAGCCGAATGCATCACATACATACAGATCAGCCAGGTCAGCCAGTTCTTTGCTGAATTCCTCACCGTTCTTGGTCTCTTCTGCGCCACGGAAACGGGTATTCTGAAGCAGAACAACGTCGCCTTCCTTCATGTTCTCAACAGCCTTGGTAGCTGCTTCGCCGGTTACATTGTAGTCAGCTACGAAAGTAACCTCTTTGCCCAGCTTCTCGGACAGTCTCTTGGCAACAGGTGCCAGAGATTCGCCTTCGTTGGGGCCATTCTTTACCTTACCCAGATGAGAGCAAAGAATTACCTTGCCGCCATCGCCTATCAGCTTCTTGATGGTAGGCAAAGCTGCAACGATACGGGTATCGTCAGTGATCTCACCGTTCTTTAAGGGAACGTTAAAATCGCATCTTACCAGGACTCTCTTTCCCTTTGCGTTAATGTCATCTACAGATTTCTTATTTAATCCCATGGTATTAACCTCCAATTATTTTAGTATCTAAAAAGGGCCCGGTCCTTGTAAGACCGGACCCTGATAGGTCTTTACGCGTTAACGCCTGTCGGCTTATGCTAACTCGCTGAAGTACTTGATGGTACGAACCATCTGAGAGGTGTAGCTGTTCTCGTTATCATACCAGGATACAACCTGTACCTGAGTATTGCCATCTTCCATAGGAGCAACCATGGTCTGAGTTGCATCGAAGATGGAACCGTAGGTGCTGCCTACGATATCGGAAGATACGATCTCATCGGTGTTGTAACCGAAGGACTCGGTAGAAGCAGCCTTCATTGCTGCGTTGATCTCTTCCTTGGTTACAGCGCCCTTAACTACTGCTACCAGAATGGTGGTAGAACCGGTAGGGGTCGGAACACGCTGAGCGGAGCCGATCAGCTTGCCGTTCAGTTCGGGAATTACCAGGCCGATTGCCTTAGCTGCACCGGTAGAGTTGGGAACGATGTTGCAAGCGCCTGCACGGCTTCTTCTCAGATCGCCCTTTCTCTGAGGTCCGTCAAGGATCATCTGGTCACCGGTATAAGCGTGAACAGTGGTCATGATACCGCTCATGATAGGTCTGCAATCGTTCAGAGCCTTAGCCATAGGTGCTAAGCAGTTGGTGGTGCAGGAAGCTGCGGAGATAACGGTATCTTCGGGCTTCAGGGTCTTGTGGTTAACATTGTATACGATGGTAGGAAGGTCGTTACCTGCGGGAGCAGAAATAACAACTTTACGAGCACCGGCAGTGATATGTGCGGAAGCCTTCTCCTTAGAGGTGTAGAATCCGGTACACTCCAGAACTACATCAACCTTTAATTCACCCCAAGGAAGCTTGCTTGCGTCAGCCTCTTTGTAGATGGTGATGGTCTTGCCGTTAACGGTGATGCTGTCCTCGCCAGCCTCAACGGTGCTTGCATACTTGTAAACACCCTGAGAAGAATCATACTTCAACAGATGTGCCAGCATCTTAGGGCTGGTTAAATCGTTGATTGCTACTACTTCATATCCTTCTGCATCGAACATCTGTCTGAATGC
>OJPE01000611.1_pt1 | contig 14646 bp, 22 predicted proteins | sample 1598351 | NCBI WGS metagenome assembly OJPE01 (sample SAMN03922475, study PRJEB24848) | human gut metagenome | isolation source: stool sample | host: Homo sapiens | place: Germany | collected 2010-11 | reverse complement strand
TTGCATTACTAAATTATCCGTTTTAGAAATCCGAAACGAAAACCAGTTACATATCAAAGAGGTTGAAGCTGCGCTAAAAAAGGGGAATTGCTAAAATGATACATCAATGTACTTCATGCGGTAAGATAAAGCCTATTGAGTGGGCTTTTGAAATGCCCGCATATCATAAGACTTATTATATATGCAAAGAATGCTTGCCTAAAATATACGAAAGAATGAATAAGAAGTCACAAAAAAACTCTAAAACACAAGAAACCAGTTATTTTAGAAAAAGTTAGGGGGTGTAAACATGGCAGAAGTTGTTGAATTAAAAGCGTTTGTTACTGCAAGCCCAAACGAAGCAGATTTTTCGTCAGTAGCGACTAAAAGAGAATGGGAAGCATATCCTACAGTGAAAGGATATGTTACAGCTCAATCCGATGAAAGCAGCTATATCGACGGCGAAACAATGCGCGTTGTTGGGGTTAATTTGCAACCTATAACGCAAATATACACGTTTGAACCACTTACAGGCTCAATAGATATTGATAACACATATCAGATTGAAGTGAAAGCTAAAGATAAGCCGAAACCGCCAAAGCCGCCCAATATCCAAGAACCTATTTACGTCACAGGTAAATATGGAATTGAAATGAACCCGTATTTTACGCCCGGAGATATAGGGCATACACTATACCTTAATGACAAGTGGGATATATTTAGTGACGCAAGCGGACAAATAGCGTTAGTATCCGGCGCATATGCTATAGCACAGAATGCGGCGAACGCAGTCAGGCTGTTTAAAAACGACGCTTATTTAGCACAAACGCGCGGGATTCCACATTTTGAAATCGAGCTGGGCAAAGCCCCGGCGATTGCCGCCCCTATCCTGCGAACTCGCATACGTGAAACCGTTCTGAATGTAAACGGAGTAACAGGCGCAGAAGTTGACTTAACATTTGATGAAAGCGGGCGTGTCATGGGCGGTGAAGTGCAAGCGACAGTACTGGAAAGCGAAAACGTTCAAATTGACTTTTAAGGAGCGAAAACATGACTTACATTTTTTATCTAATATTAGATATCCTATTTACATTGATATGCTATGTAACTAATCCAGTTGTAATATTATTCTCAAACGAACACGGAGAACTTCCATACTCTCTGCGCTGGTGGCAGACTTACGATAATTGTATCGACATACCGCATACGATTAACAGCGGCGTTCCAAAGCTGTTTAGATATGACTTTGACAAGCATTATAAATACACCCCTGAATTCAAAAATAAATACGCCATGAAGCCGGGATACGTAGAGATATTAGACCCGAATTTTACCGTATGGGAAAAAATTCAGCGTTATTTTTGCCGTAACGTTTGGCTTTATAGAAACACTGCTTATGGCTTTTCTTATGAAGTTTGCGGACGTTACGTATTCGCCGATAAGGTAAAAACATACGTTGACTATAACTATGCTGAAAACGACAAATGCTATATCGCTGTCGTTAACGATAATCGAATATTTTTAAATAAAACATGGAGCATATTTTACACAAAAAAATATTGCAAATGGTTTTATCTGCGAATTTATTTAGGCTGGAAATTCAAGGGGACTGCGGGGCAATCTATGATCGCTTTTCATATCAATCCATTTAGATTAAACGATTAAGGGGGATTAACAATGATAACATTCAACCCGGATACGGGGCTTATATCAAGCGGAACGGCGGCGATACGGGCTAACCTTGTAACTCAATGGCAAAAAGCATTCGCGACAGACCCCGATAAGCCATTGCTTGACACAGCCCCCGAAACACCAGCGGGGCAGCTCATTGACGGACAGGCAGTATTAATTAACAGGAAAGATAGCGAGATTCTTTATCTTGCGAACATGTTTAATCCCAAAACCGCGCTTGGAATATGGCAGGACGCACTAGCAGGCATTTACTTCATTGAACGCCATATAGCCATAGCAACCCTTGTTACGGGCAACATCAAAGGCGCATACGGCACAGTTATACCCTATGGAGCTATAGTCCAAGACCAAAAGGGATACACATATACGAACGTCACAGTAACGACCATAGGAGAGGACGGAACAGCTACAGCTATTTTCCGCTGTAGCCAGCGTGGGGCGATTGAAATAGGCGTAGGGCAGCTTACGAAGATAGTTACCGTTGTTCCCGGCTGGGACAGCATAACAAATCTAGCCGCAGGCGTCACCGGACGAAACAGCGAAACGCAGGCAGAATTTGAACAGCGCAGACGTGCCAGCGTAGCACAGAACGCCCACGGCATAGCGTCGGCGGTTGAGGGCGCACTAGCTAACCTTTCCGACGTAGTAGCCGTATCGGTTTTAGAAAACCGCGGTGACACGGACAAAGTGCTTTACGGCGTCACACTGCCCCCGCATAGCATTTACTGTAGCGTCTATGGCGGGAACATAGAGAGTATAGCCAAAACGATTCACGAAAAAATTGACGGCGGCTGTGGAATTTCGGGAAACACAAAAATCGCTTATGTAGATGAAAAAGGCAATGAATTCGTTTACTACATTGAGATACCGACAACAACAACATTCGCGCTGTCTGTAAAGATAAGGAAAACTTCGACGCTTCCGACCAATTACGAAGAACAAATTAAAAAAGTTGTTCTTCAAAACTTCAACGGCGAATTAAATAAATACGGACGCGCGAAAATGGCACAGACGATTTACGCAAGCCGCTTCTACGCCGATATAGTTGACGTTGGAGTAGATAATCTCGAAAATATTGAGATATCATACCCTAGCGGGTCAGAATGGACTGATAGCGTCGATATTCCAGCTAATCAGATACCAGTAATGAGCGAAAGCGATATTAATATTACCGTACTAGATTAAGGGGGCTTAAACATGGACTTTAGAGGGCAAGAAGATGTTCGAGAGTGCGACAATATACGTGTTGAACTACAACCGTATATCCAAAGTCAATACGGTAGCAGCACAACTATTTATCAGATTTTAGATGATTTTCGCGCGAATATCGACCCTAGTAAAGATATGCTAGTTTTTTATGATAACATATTTAATATAGCGACGGCTAATGGCGTCGGGCTTGATACATGGGGCGAAATCCTTGTTATTGGCAGAACGATAACAGACCCTATTAACGGGAAAAAATTCACGTTAGAAGATGATGAATACCGCTCACTGCTTTACTATAAAGCGTTAGCTAACATCACCGACGCAAGTCTTGCGACGCTTAACTATATGTTGAACAAGCTTTTTCCTGAGCTGGGCGGCGTTGTATTCAACGTTATAGATGAAAAACAAAGAGAGGACGGCACATTTTACAACAACTATCCCATGCACGTTCGCTTCGTATTCGCAATGTATTTAACAGATGTACAGCTTGCCATATTTAGGATAGGCGCGAATTTAATCGTAGGCGCAGGCGTCGGCTGGTCGCTAGTTATGATTGATACCGATAATACGTTTGGTTTTAATGGCAGCTTATTGCAGCCATTCAATAATGGCGTCTTTGACCCGTACCCCCAATCTATAGAGTAAAGAAAAAAGAAAAAAGGAAGTGTTAACATGGCTATTCCAGTAGTTCAAGAACCATTGTATTTATTTGAGCGCCCTTTCGCTAATGAAGGAACAAAAAACATAATTCCGGCAACGAATAACGAAGCAACGGGATTAGCGTCACAGACGAACGGCTTTCCGGCTATAACGCAAGTCCCAATTAAGGCAGGCGGCATAGCCCCGACACGGGCAGACTTTAACGGTATTCTTTATATGCTATCTGCGTTCGCATACTGGCAGCAAAGCGGCGGTTTAATGACTTACAAGACGACTTTACAGTATTCTGCAAACTGCCTAGTAAATCACAACAACAAGCTTTATATGTGCATTCTTGCTAATGGCGTAGATACGGCGGCAGGGCTAAAAACTCCGGGCATTGATACAACATACTGGCAAGAGCTATTGCCATATATAGGCGGTATCACACCTGAACAAGTACAAGATAAGATAGACATATCCATTGGAGAGATACCCAAACCTGTGGCAACACATTTCGGCAGTTATTCAAGTGTTTCATTAAGTGGCACTACTACAACAGACGGAATTATAACTGCAAAAAGTTATTCGAATACTGGGATTACTGGCTATGTAAACGGTTTAGAAGTAATGTATACCGCAGGTAGAAGTAAATACGGACAAGGAAGCTGTTCAATATCTTTTCCAGTACCAAAAGGTGCTACCTATTTAGTGAGTGGCGCGGACTATGTGCGCTGGCTACCATTAATAAGCGACTAACAAAGGGGTGAAAAAATGGATATTAACAATATAGTCAACTCAACCCGTATAAGAAATGCTAGGTTATTAGATGACATTAATAACAAGATATTAAACAGAGAATACTACAAATTCAAATACCTGCCGATAGAGGGCGCACTGCCCGGGTTATACTTTCAGCAACAAACAGAGGACGCTATTAACGATATAGGCAACGTAGCATATGCAACGGAACAAGTCGCAGATGAAGCGTTAAAAATAGCACAACAGGCTTATAACATAGCTTTAGCAGCATTAGAAACGGCGAATAATGCACTTGCCGCGGCTCAAACAGCGCAACAAACCGCTGATACTGCATTGAATATTGCAAACAATGCTTTAAGCGTTGGAACAGCTGCGGCTGTAGCGGCAGCAGCAGCGCAAAACAGAGCAGACGAAGCATACGATTTAGCTGACGCAGCGCAAAAAGCCGCTGACGCTGCGCAAAATACTGCTGACGCTGCACAAAAAGCCGCTAACAGCGCAGCTAATGACGCTACAAATGCGTTAACAAAAGCAGAGGACGCATTGACAAAAATTGAGCAGTTAAGCGTATTAAATTATTATAACAACTTGACAGAAGCGACAGATGTAAACACATTAGTTGATATTCATCGCTGGTATTTACAAGCTTCTAATAATCCTAACGCGCCCGAAACAAACCCGGGCTTTTTAAATGTTGATAACGACCATAATGACAGTGTATGTAAACAGTTATGGGTGAGCGAAACGACCGGAGCGATTTATAACCGTTTCGGGCAAATCGTAGAAAACAGTGACCCGGCTACTGTTAGTAGTTGGTCAGAATGGTATAAGCTGGCTACAAAAGCAGATATTGACGGAACTACGACGGCATTAACTGAAAGGATAAATACTGTAGCGAATAACCTTGCTACACATGAAGCTGACGTCAATAACCCGCACAAAGTAACCGCGGAACAACTCGGATTAACTACGGTATATCAATATAAAGGCAGCGTTGCTACCTACGCCGATTTACCGACTACAGGGCAGAAAGTAGGCGACGTGTGGAACGTTGAAACGGCAGACCCCGACCACGGTATTAAAGCAGGGGACAATGTAGCATGGGACGGCGCACAATGGGATATTCTAGGCGGTAACCATGATTTAAGTGGATACGCTCAATTAAATTTAGCTAATACCTTTACCGCTTTAAATACTTTCAGAGCAAACATTATAGTATCAAACGGCACAGCGGCAGGTAGCAGTGGCAGTATAAGTTTTGGCATTTCTCCAGCAGATGAAACAGTACAGGCGAGAATTGGTACAGACAATTTAGGTGGATTATTTTATCACGCAAGCACTTCGCAAGCTCATGTATTTAGAATTGGAACTAACAACGATGTGCTTAGTATACGTAGTGATACCTCAAAAATGACTTTAATAAGTAACAATCAACCTTTTGCAACGGTAACTCATACAGGAGTTGCGAGATGGCTGGGCAATGCAAAAACCGCTACGAAACTAGAAACCGCCCGCACAATAAACGGCGTGGCTTTCGACGGAACGAAAGATATTACCATTGAAGCAGGCGGGGGCGGCGGTGATGTTACCGCCGCAGGAGATAACAACTTTACAGGAACGAACACATTTAATAAACCTATAACAGTGAGGGACGGCGCACTTGCGGGCATTGGTGGAACTATCACATTAGGCATGAAGCCTAATAGCGCAACAACGCAAGCAAAGATAAATTCTACTGCCACCGGAGCAATGTATTATACAGCCACAGAAGGACTGGCACACTTTTTCAATGTTGGCACAGCAGAAGTTGCCACAATAGGCGGCACTGCAACGACGGCTACACTTGACTTTTTAGCTAATAGTATTCTAAAGTATAGCACTTCAAGTGGTTTAAGAGTAGGTGGCGGCGGTACAAGCAAAATCATAGGTTTTTACCCCGAGGCAGCCGATAACACGGCAGGTATGCGGCTTTCAAATCAAGCAGAAGCCATTAGCACTGACTACAGTATATTTTCTTTACAGAATAATTCTGCTATCAGCTATACGAAAAATGCAGCCTTGCAAGTTGGAAACTTTAAGATATTAGAAGTTGACAGAAATAACAATAATGTAACTATAAAGGCAGACAGTAATGGGCAGATACTATTCACGCCGAACAACCTAGCCAGCAACACAAGCAGCATTGATAGCAATGGTAACTTTTATATATCACAGGGCTTAACGGTTGGCTCAACGTTAAATACTGGCACGTCTAACGGCGTTATTCGAGCTGGCAACAGTGAAAACTGTTTGTATTTCTGTGGCACAGCAGAAAACACCTACTATTCAACGCCTAATACTGGCAATGTCATACTATATCAATCATCCGCAAACTGCTATCTAATTAACTGCGCAATCAACAATCCGTCGAGCTTAACTATGAATTTTTTAAACATGGACTTCAAAGCGACCGTAGGAAGTGTGCCTTATATGTGTAAGACGTTAACCTTTTGGTTACCTGTGGGGGCTACTGTTCCGGCGGTAACTTGGACGTTCCCGACGGGTAGCGCAGTCTACTACCCGAAAGGTGTTGCGCCGACTTTAACGGCTAACGCGAATAATATCATTAACGTTATAGCCGTAGTCGATGATACAGGCAGCTTTTCAATTCAGGTATGCGATACAGTAGTCCTGCCGTATAGCGGTTAAGAAAGGGGTTTGAAAATGGATAAAAAAACAGTATATAGATACAAAGGGACTGACTACACCAGCATTAACGCGTTGCGGCGAGCTATGCCGAATGTATCGCTTCCAAGCTCCTTAACGAACGAGCAATGCTACGCATTAGGCATTTTAAAGCTAGAATTAAACTACAGCACAGACGAAGCCCGAGCTATACGCATTAGCCAGTTATATCAAGAATATCAGTCCGAATTAATAGCTCCCACAAAGTACGAAGTCAACGGTAAGACTTACTACATTGACAGGGACACAGACAACATTATTAAATTTAATTCGGCGCATGAAGTTGCAAAAATGAAAGGCGATAACCTTTTTAGGGCGAAAAATGAAGCGGGAGAATATGAGCTAGTAACATTAACGGTAGGCGACTTTGAAAGTATCTTATTAAAATCAGCCTTGCTGCAACAAGCAGCATACAAACGCTTCAAGCAAGCGCGGGACGCCGTCAACAAATACAAACGTGCAGACAAGATTTTTTCAGTTGAGTTATTATATTAAAAGAGTCAAAAACATCGTAACCGCATCAGTTTGACAGGCTGGCAGTTACACCCCCTCTACAAAAAGCAGGGCAAAAGCCCTGCTTTTTTATTTTGCAATTTTTCAAAAAACACTTGACAACAGGACAAAGGGGGGCTATAATATAGACAAGAGGTAAGGAAAAAATAAAAAATAAAGGGGTTATGAAAAATGAAAAAATCTTATCAAGTGTTAAAATGGACTGCGGAAGTTAGAGAAAAAGAATTGCAATGTTTAAAAGAAGTAGAATTACTCGATAACCATGACCCCGCTGTGGAATTTGAAAGCGATTCCGAAAGCGAAGCGTATGACTTTTTAGAAAAAGAAAGCGGGTTACTTCACATTCATAAATTCGATTCCTGTGGGTTAAAATTCGCCGAGGTTGACTGTCTTTTATTACAAGAAGTTGAAGTAGACGAGGACGGCGATATTATAGACTGCGAATATCTTGATATGCGTTACCCGAAAATTGAAGAAGCAGACGAGGACGAAGAATAAAAATGAAAAGTGTTTGTGTTACAAAAGCAAAAGCATACTACATCATAGCAGACGGATACACAGAATGCTATACATTTAACAGCCGTGAAGAAGCTGAAAGTTTCATAGAGCTTTTTAAACCTTTTTACAAAAATAAAACTGTAATGATTCAGGAAGCGAATGTGTTCACAAGTTATATAATGAATGACTATATTATAAAAGAAGGAGAGGAATAAAAAATGCAAAATAGTAACGCTGTTGTAAAAAAAGATATACTGCATTGTTATAAATGGCAAGATACAAGAAAAGTTAGATTTTGATAGCATGGAAATAGCAAAAGACTACATAAAACTTTTTAGTTTGAAATACCGCCAAGAAAACACGATTGCTATTCGTGAAATATACCGAATAACTACAGATATCATTATAAGAGAGGTTTACCAGAATGTGGATTAAAGATAAAGTAAATGACTGTTATAAAATGTCACATAGCCATTTAATCACGATAGAAAAAGTGAACCGACACTACATATTATATTTTCGAGATATAATGATAAAATCTTTTCCGACCTTGACGGCGGCAAAGCAGTACGGGGATTTTTTTCAACTAGATTCACATACCCGGTACGCGATTTATTTAATTCATAATTTCGGAAATTGCACAGGTAACAATTTAGGCTACTACACTGGAACAATAGGACTTCAAGGCGATATATATGTACCGGGACACGTTCCAACAATCAATGGAGAAGTTAAGCTTTATAAAACGTTTGCAAGGGCGAAACAAGGCGCACAGGCGATATATAACAAGTGCGGCTATGTGCAAAAATTTGAAATTCATACAATAGAAATTCGTGCCAACGATAAAAAGGAAATAGTAACAGTAAGGGAACTGCCATAAAGGAGTGAAAAAATATGACAAATATAAAATATAGCAAGAGATTTAAGTTAAGAAATGGGGAAAGAGTAGATTTTTGCCCTGAATGTGAGTATCACATCACGGACACTGTGAATAACAGCGATTCTGTTTACTGCCCAAAATGTGGGCAGCAGATACAGCTTTTTAAGCCCGCATTATGTTCAGAAGATTGCGAATTTTTAATAAGACAAAAGCTTACAGGTAAGCTTTTTTGCAAGGCGTTTAAAGACGGCGAAAAAGAATTGCGGAGAGATATTGAAGGTAACCCCATAATGATTAACGGCTGCGCGGGGGAGATATGATGAAAGAAGAAATAATTATTTAATAAATGGACGGTGAGTATATTATGCGATTAATAGACGCTGATAAGGCGAAAGCTGAATTATTAAGAATAGATAGAGATATACACGATTGCTGTGGGTTTTATGACGGTCTTAAAGCTGGTTATCGAAGTGCTGCTGATAGGCTTGATACAATTCCTACAGCGGAAAAAGAATGTGATAAAGGACATTGGATAGACATTACTTTTGACGCGAGTATGTGCAGCGTTTGCCAAACTACACAAGAATACGAAACTAAATACTGCCCGGAGTGCGGGGCTAAAATGGACGGTGATAATAATGTTAAGTAAATATATCCAATATTTTTTAGATGAAAATAATTTAGAAATAGGCGAAGAATTTATGCTGACAAATGAAAATGGCAGACATATACATCCAGACAAAACATTTTTCTTTAACGGTAATCCAACCTCGTCAAGAGATATTTTAATATCTAAAGATGAAGAAAGATTTTGCCCGAATATATTATTAGGTTTGTTAACTGGCTTTTATGGCGTACAAAAGAAACCGTGGCAGCCTGAAATAGGCGACGTATATTTTTACGTCGCGGTTGACGAAGGAAGGAATAAAGGTGTTATCCATAACGAAACACTGTTTAATAAAAACAACATAAAGTTTTTACTTTTAAAAAAATCAGGGAAATATTATAAATCGTATTTTGAAGCAGAAAAACATTTAAAAGAGGACTATGAATATTTAACAGGAGAATAACCATGAAAAAATATAAAGTAAAATTAATTGAAACATATGCTTTTGACTTTGAAGTAGAAGCAAACAACAGAGTAGAAGCGGAAGAAAAAGCCAAAGAATATGTCGACAAGTATCAAGCTGATAAATTCTTTGAGTGTGCTACAAATAGGGTGTTTAAAATTATTCCCAAAACGTAAGGAAAATTAAAAATGGATATGAACAAAATTTATAACATGGACTGTTTAGAGGGAATGAAAAAGCTTCCGAATGACAGCATAGATTTAACAGTAACATCACCACCTTACGATAAATTGCGAAAATATAAAGGCTTTTCGTGGGATTTTAAATCAGTTGCAAAAGAACTCTATAGAATAACAAAACCCGGTGGGGTAGTTGTATGGATAGTTTCTGATTCAACTATCAATGGAAGTGAAACAGGGACTTCTTTTAAACAAGCGTTGTTCTTCAAGGAGATAGGTTTTAATATTTATGATACGATGATATGGCTTAAACCTTCACCTGCTGCGCCTACCGAAAGTAGATATTATGATGTGTTTGAATATATGTTTATATTATCAAAAGGACGTCCGAAAACGTTAAATTTGTTGTGCGACAGGAAAAACAAAAGTGCAGGAAACGTTTCTAACTGTGAAACGAGAAGCGGCAGAGAGCAGCGACGCACTTTATCTAAAAAAAGAGTTGTTAAAGAATATTCAAGACGTTTTAACGTATAGGAAGTAGCAAGGGGATTAAATAAAACGAAACATCCTGCTGTATTCCCTGAACGCTTGGCGAATGACCACATTTTATCTTGGTCAAATAAAGGTGATGTTGTTCTAGACCCGTTTTGTGGCAGCGGTACAACAGCAAAAATGGCTATGTTAACAGGCAGAAAATTTATAGGTTTTGAAATATCAGCGGAATATTGCGACATAGCCGAAAAGCGTATAGCCAGTGTAGGAAAAGATATTCCGCTATTTGAAGCGGATTAAAATGTATAGGAGATGAAAAAGAATGAACCTAAAAGCTTATGCGTGGGACGACGAAGATTACGGTGAAAGTTATTTAGTTTGGGCTACTACACCGGGAAAAGCTAAAGCGTTGCTTGCTGCCGAACATGATAGAGAATTTACAGAAATACGGGTTTATCGTGTTCCGTGGGCTGATAAATATGGAGAAAAGAAAATAATACCAGCAAAAGAACTTCTAAGTCATGGCTGGTGGCTGTATTGTTCAAACTGTATTCAACCCAAGCCACGAGAAATTGATAGAATTCATCAACAGATACTATGCGCGCCGCGGTTGGCGGATCATAAGCATAGTAAAAGGTAATGGTGATTTTTGGGCAACATTGGAATTGGAAACGGAGAAAAACAATGACTAAAGCAGAACGTATACAGCAGGTTAAAAAAGCTTTTACCCTCTACCGTCGCGGGGGCTATAGTCTTGCTTACAGGTGGAAGTTATATTTTATACGCGACGTTCAAAAGAAAAAACTTCCTAACAATTTTGAAAAATAAGGAAAGAGTTAGAACTATGACAAAAAAGAACGTGAACGACAAATAAAAAAAGCTTATATATTCTACAGGCGTCGAGTTAGAACTTTGCTTGCTACCGGACCGGACGCTATCTTTTAACTATAGACTATAGAAAAAAGGATATAAACAATGAAAAGTGATATAGTATTAAGAATAGAAAAGGCATTAAAAGAATATACCCCGTCAAAGATTGACGGGGTTAGAATTGCTACAGCACGCGGAATATTAACCGCATATGAAATTGCTGTTAAAAATGGATCAAGTGAAGCTGGGAAGGTAGATTGTATAAAAGTTTGCGAAAGCTTTATGCTGCCGCCTATAACCTACGGTGTAACTAATCCGGAAGAGCATTATATTACTTGTGAAAAAAAGAACTACAGGGGCGACGTTATAAAGACCTTTAAGGCTTTTGACTTACCTACTGAATTAATAACTATATGCTTCGAGATAAAAAGCACTGTAAGCGATTTTAAAAGCCCTAACGGGCATAACTTGGTGGGTGATATTAACTACTACGTTATGCCGTCAGACACGTTCAAGCAGCTTGAAAAGCTGGGGCTACTCGACGAAGTGCCGCCACATATCGGCTTTATCACTGCACACGAAGGACGCTACAGTAAATTAAGGCTGATTACAAAAAAAGCAGCAACGAAGGTTACACCTGCTGTTGATAAATATATGCTGGCGTGGTCAGCAGTGAAAGGGCGGTATATTAATAGCAGTGTTAGCAACAAGAAGGTAAATTCAGCGGCGATAGTAGAGTGTAAGGGTTTTAAAGTTAGAGAACGTCAAATTTGAGTTATAAGCCGTTTGATTTATCAACACAAGCAAACAAAGCAAGGCAATATAAAAAGCCCCTAGTGTCGATTGTACGACGTGCTAGGGGCTTTTCCTTAACCATTACTTACACAATCGGGACACTTGCACACACAACGCCATTCAGTGCCTACCTGCTTTTGCTTAGATATAGTCCAGCCTAAAGACCGGGCTTTGATTTTTGTCTGACCTTTTGTTGAAAAAGGGAACAGCTTCACTGCCCCGCATTTTTCGCAAACGACCCCCGAAACGATACCTTTTAAATTCACTTTTTATACCTGCCTTTCAAAATTTTTTCTCGACATTGCAAACAAACTGTTTGCTGTACTTTACGGTTAGATATAGCTGCTACAGCTTTGCTTATGCCGACACCGCACATGATACACATATTCCGTGTATCGTCGTCTTTAGGTGGCGGCGTATTTTTTGGCTTAATAGCGGGCGGTGCTTCCTCTGCCCATTCCCGCTTAACTGGGATGATTTCAGGCAAAGGCTTTTCTTTGCCTTTTTCGACGCTGGCGGCAACTAATGCGCCGACCTGTTGCGCTGCTTCAATTCGTTTCTGTATCTCGTTGCGCTTGCCGTCAGGGTAGGCGAAACGATAGTTACCGTTCCCGTCTTTAATCACAAGAGCTTTAATAATACGCTTTGCTTCGTCGTATTCAATTTCTGAAACGAAGAAAGTAACATCATTGCTTAACGCTACATTTTTCGTTCGATTGTTGATATACGTTTCATATTTTTTTAGTATGAGCTGAATTTTGGGGGAACTGTATAATTCCCGCCCTATACCCCAATTAGTAGCAGCACGTTTAAAAGCGTCGGAAGCGCGCCCCTTATTCGCTGAAACGTTGGATAATTCGCCTACATCTTCTTTCGTTATCCACTCGCCATTATTCGCCTTGATTGATATTCCGCAGATGAAATCATTTCCTTCTGCCCTGTGCGTTCTTTGCCAGCTATCCACCCCGACGTATCTATCAAGATAGTACATATCAACACGAGCGTCTTTATAAAGCAGTAAATCTGCCTTGTAGTATTCAACACGTTCGCCTTGTGCATTCTCGGCATAGCACTTAATGATACGGTTAACGCGTATCTCTATATCTTCTGCGTTCAGTAATGGGAATTTAATCTGCATAGCTTTGCCCTTCTTTCTCATTAGTAATCCTTTAAGTTTGATTAAGCACATATTTAGTTATATTATTTATGTGTAGCGGCTTACTCCTTTTTTACGTCTGTGCGTCTTGTGCAGGCGTTTTTTTATTCGTCAAAATCCACTGTTAAAGCTAGATGTTTTTCAAAAAATAAGTCTTTCAAAATCTCGACTAATGTTTTAACATCCGCCTTTTCTTCTGAATAGCCAACTATGTTGCACAAATCAACATATTCAGTATTGAGCGAGCCGGATTTAACAACTTGCGTAACAAATTGATTTATGTTATCGCAATGATAGACTTGTGACGGCTTTACAGGCGTCAAGTAACCGTCTTTATTCGGCATTAAAGGATTTAATATGACCCTCATTTCAAAATCACCAGCAGCGCAAGAACTGCGCTTATAAAGTAAAGTAAATTCAGTAAGCAATGTCGCTGATTGCTGACCGTGATAAAAAGTAAATTTAATATCTGACTAAATGTGTCGAATACCGCTGTTGCGGCAACAACACCAGTCCCTAACGCCATTAACACAAACCTCATTTGTAGCCCCCCTTTATTCTCATTATAAAGCGAATACAAGAAGGTGTCAAGTGAATTTTGAAAAAAATAAAAAGAAAAAATCCCTAGAATGTATAGCTGCATTCTAGGGATAACCTACTAAGATTTTTTTAATAAATCATACAGAAAGAATACTTGTTTTAAGAAGAAAAAAATTGTTCTTGTGATGTTCTTGCTACTTAATCGACGTTAGAAACTACCGGGAGCGGCTTTTGATTCGTTTGAGAACAGGCATTGCCCCCCTAACGCATTTTGTAATTACATTTAAATTATAAGCTCCATTGCTAAAAAGTCAAGCTAAAAATTTTTACAACTTTTATTTTTACTATATCTTGTGATTTTATAGGCTAATTCCCCTGTTTAAATACTATATATAGTTTATACACAGAGTTATCCACATTATCCACAACTAGACAAATTTATCAAATTCGATTAAAATAAAAAAGCAGCAACTCTTTACAGAGCTGCTGCCTCATACGCAAACGTAAGAAATTTCGCAATGTCAATAAAAATGTATGCCGACACTAATTATCAACTTATAACCTTATAACCTAAAGCAGGGTAACCGCCTAAACTTATAGCCTATAGAGGTTATGGATACTTTTTCTTACGCCTATATAGAAATTATA
>OJPE01000554.1_pt1 | contig 15691 bp, 8 predicted proteins | sample 1598351 | NCBI WGS metagenome assembly OJPE01 (sample SAMN03922475, study PRJEB24848) | human gut metagenome | isolation source: stool sample | host: Homo sapiens | place: Germany | collected 2010-11 | reverse complement strand
GAGACGTTATCGTGCTGCATACATACTCGAAAAAGCAGAAGAACTTCCTAATGCAATACGGCATTTATGCGAAGAAGCCAATGAGTACAGTCATTATACACTATGCGCACAATCATTGGCCGAACAGTTTCATAGCGCTGAAGTTAATGAAGAATGTCTAAGAGATATTTTCGTGGAAGCAATTAGTAATTATAAAACTGCGGAGGTCAAGGAATGCAAGACGACAAAGTGACAAGCAAACAAAACAAAATCCGAATACGCCAAAGGAATGCAGGGATGACATATCGAAAATGGATATCAGTATTTTTGTGCGTCATATTCGTGTGTGGCCTGTTGGCCGGGTGCGGCAATGACAAAGTGCAAGAAGAACAGAATGATAATGTTTCTGCAAATACGATTCCAGAAGATGTAGTCGTTCATACGGACTACGGTGATCTGCATTATCCGGATCGTTGGCAGGAGTATGTTACCATTCGCCAGGAGCAGAACGGCAACACGATTGCGGTTACCTTTGAAACCAAGAGCGGAGAAGAAACCTATGAATTGTTCAAGGTTTTAATTGGTGATGACAGCAGTGAGGTTGTCGGCAGCCTGACGGACGACACGGGAACCCAGCGAAATGTTTATCTACATGTTGAGGAACTGCCTGCCGATTCTGGCTTGGAAGAGACAGAGCAGACCCGCTTCTACGCAATGCAAGAGGACTTAAATTATCTGATCGATCATTTAAGCTGAATGTAATTACAATAGGAGGAGAACTGTTATGACAAGTAGACTGGTGAAACGACATTTGTCTTTGTGCCTTGTTCTTGTGATGCTGCTGACAGCTATGCTGCCGGTCAGCGTCTTCGCGGCGGGCTCAAACGATGAAGGCTCTGCTGCTTCCGGGGGGAACGCAGCTGCAACTACGATGATTTCAGACTATGCAACATTCCTTTCCTGTTTCAAGGTTCTGGAAGGCTATGCCCAGACCTATGCGGAAGAAAATGCCGGTGAGGATGCCAATGCGCTGATCATCAACTATATCCGTACAGGCGTGGAGCGGTACACCTCCGGCACTTGGGAAATGGTCTGCGGCAAGGAGAATACTGCCTTTACCGCCTATGTTTCCGAGCAGGATACCGCGAACAATACCTCGGCTTCTGCACTGAAGAACTTGGGCAACTTCACATTGCCCAATGGCAATAAAGTTGACCTTGGCCATGTGTTTGGCGCAATGGATGTGGCCAACTATGCCAAGGCGCAGGGGATGACTGCGGCTGTTGTGCAGGCACGTGCCGATATGGGCAGCTGGGCCGGTGACATCGCGGACCTGATGTTCTGCGCCGAAAATGTGGACATCCCCGATAAGGTGGATACCACGGAGACGGACGTTGACATTCTGGCTGCCAACATTCGTACAAAATACCTCGGTGTAGATTACGGCACACTCAATAGTGTGGGTCACTCCTTCACTGATACGGACCTCTATGGCGACATGGATGCGTTCTATCTCACAACGGAGATGAACCGCGGCGGTGTGGCGTTGAGCACGATCATTGAGAACTACTTTACCGCAGGGCTTACAGACGCAAGCCGCGCTTCCTACTTCCTGACCAACCGTCTGGGCGGCATGGTCACCAAAGACGGTATCCGGAGCAAGGTTCTGAGCACCTATACCGGGAATACCCTGATCGGTGCGCTGGAGAGCTCGTACTCGCTGACAGATCTGCCCAATTGCGAGACGCTGCGCAAGGCCTGCTGCTATGCATTTGCGGATTATCTGTTTGATCTGGCTGGCGATCCCAACGGCACGGATCCCGTTGATCCCGACCCGGTCGATCCGGATCCTAAGCCCGAGCCGAAGCCGGATAATGCCTACTATTCTGTGTTTTCTTCGGACACGACGACGGTCGCGCCCGGTGTGACGCAGACGATCAACTATGCACTGACCAAGGACGACAAGCAGATCGTCTACTACATTGCCACGGCGGATATCGCCCGGGAGGATGTGAGCATCCACGCCAATTATCACGACAACGATCCGAGCCAGGGCTGGGCAATGTCCCGCGTGTCCGATCAGATGGCGGCGGCTCAGAAGCGGCATTCCGATCCGTCCGATGCGGCAAACTACGTCGAGCACTACAATGCAGTGGTCGGTGTCAACGCTGACTTCTACAACATGACCACCGGTGCCCCCAGCGGCGCTCTGGTTATGGATGGTGTCGAGTATCATGGCGGCACCTCCAAAAACTTCTTTGCGATCCTGAAAGACGGGACTGCCATGATCGGCGGGCCCAGCGATTACGCAGCTTATCAGGATCAGATCCAGGAGGCTGTCGGTGGCAGCGTTTATCTGGTCAAGGATGGGAAGCCTGTCGTGACTAGTGCGGCGGACTATTATAACAGCCGTCATTCCCGCACTTGTGTGGGTATCACTGCTGAGGGCAAGGTCGTCATGATGGTGCTGGACGGCCGTCAGGAACCCTTCTCCGCTGGCGGCACTGCTGAAGAACTGGCACAGATCATGCTGGACGCAGGCTGTGTGACCGCAATCAATCTGGATGGCGGCGGTTCCACTACCTTCGTAGCGAAGCAGGAAGGCAGCAATACGCTCACGGTTGTGAACCGTCCTTCGGATGGTTATGAGCGTTCCGTTAGTTCCTCTCTGATGGTGGTCTCCACGGCCCCTGTCTCTACGGAGTTTGATCATGCCCTGATCACCTCTGCTTACGATTACTTGACGAGCGGCGCCGCGGTTCGTCTGGTTGCTTCCGGTGTCAGTGTGTCCGGCAGCGCTGCGGAACTCCCTGCCAATCTTACATGGAAGTCCGCAGATGAAACCATCGGTACCGTCTCTGAAGATGGTGTTTTCACCGCCGTCAAGAAAGGCAGCGTGGAAATTCAGCTCCTGTCCGGTGACACGGTGATCGGCAGCAAGACGCTTACCGTGGTCGAGCCGAATGGACTGAAATTTTCCAAGACAAGCATCAACGCCATCTACGGGGATTCGGTTCGCCTTCCCCTGATCGCAACCTATAATGAGAATCCCGTCGCTGTATGCGCGGGCGATATCACATTTGAACTGAGCAACAGCGCAGCAGGTACTGTGGAAGCTGCGAACAATGGCTTTGCCTTTACTGGCAGCGAGGGATCCGGCCTGCGCAACGTTACCATTACGGCTATGATCACGCGGGACTATTCCATCAGTGCCACGATCAAGGTCGCCATGTACAGTGCCAATCAGGCGATTTTCGACTTTGACAACGCCACAGGCGGCGACAGAACCTTCGCATGGACAAGAGAAGTCTCCAACGCGGAATATCTCCCCGGCGGCGACGGCGAGACAGACCGCTATCATGTGATCGATCCCAGCCAGCCCATGAACGTCACCTATGTCTTTGGACTGGATATGATGACGATCAAGATGCCTGAAAAGCTGGAGCCGCTTCTGTCCATGGTTGCTGGCGGCGATATTTCCGGCATCACGGCCTGGGATCTGCTGCTCCAGCTGGCAGAGCGTGTCAGCCCGAAGACTGAGGTGACGGTGAAGTTCCAGTTCGACCAGAATGTCGATGTGGACATTTCCAACCTGACGGTGTCGAATGATTATTTCCGTCTGACGTCCGCATCCATGGACGAGAATAATCTGCTCACGGTGAAGTGCAATTTCATCAAGCAGAGCCAGGCCATTGATCCTGAAACGGCCAACCCCATCTGCATTCTCAGTGGTGTAAAGATGACCGCTAAGAACGGCGCGAATCAGACGCTGACAATTACGAACGCTGGTTCGATCGGCTATGATATCTATCTTGGCGCAAACGCACTCTACAACATGGCCAAGCAGACCTCCTTCCAGGAGCAGTATGGGATCTATCCCTATGAGGAGCCGGAAAATGTCACACATCCCAAGGGCGGCCATTTTTACTGCGAATCGTATCAGGAGTTCACGGATCGTTTCATCCTGGACAACGGCTCCTGGTCCGGCTGGAAAACGGTCAACGGTATATCCTACTACTTCGTCGAAAACAATGCCTTGAAGGGTATCCACAAGGTCCCTGGCCTCAACGATGAAAGCAACGAGTATTTCTACCAGTTCAATGAGACGACCGGTGCTTGCGAGGGCAAGGTCACAGGTCTGTTCGAACTTGACGGCGCACGGTACTACGCCATCAACGGTGTGGCCAAGTCTGGCTGGTGGAACCTGACGGATGCAGATGGTGAGAACAGCTATTATTACTTTGATAAAGAGACATTCAAAGGACTGAATGGCCCGAGTAGAGCATTCTTCGAGAATGTGACGTACACGTTTGATAACGGAAAGCTGTTGAAGGGAGAATGGCTGACAACCGATCAAGGAACCAAGTATTATTATGGGCCGACATTCGTACAGGGAAAATGGTATACGGTTGAAGGCGAAAAGTACTATTTCGACCCGCAGGGCTATCGTTATACAGGGCTTAGATATGTGAAAGAAAGCTACAATCACGATGATCATATCTACTGGTATGACTTTGGCGAAGATGGGATTTGCCACGGCGTATATCAGCACACAGGCCTCTTCTATCTTAACGGAAATACGTACTACACCATCGACGGAATGGTCTGCTTTGGCCTGTATTTAGCGGAAGATGGATACTACTACTATTTTGGAAGTGGCAATTATACCGCTGTTAAGAACACCCGTCACTGGGTATCCTTCCCGAATGACACTGGTCTTGCACAGGCGTTCTACGATTTTGACGAAAACGGCAGGATGATTATTGATAATCCGGATCCGAGCAAAAACGGCATTGTCAACGAAGACGGTACGCTCTATTACTACGTGAATGGTGTCAGGAACTATGCCGGTCTGATTCAAATTGACGGTGACTACTATTACGTGAACAGTTCCTGCAAAGTAGTCACGAGTCAGCGTTACTGGGTATCTAAGACCAATGATCTGCTTCCTGCCACCTTCTATAACTTCGATGCAGACGGTAAGATGACGGATGCACCGATTCCGACGCCGGATCCTGACCCGAATCCCAATCCTGATCCCGGGGTGAAGAACGGCATCGTCAACGAGGATGGCGAGCTGTATTACTATGTCAATGGCGTCAAGACCTACGCGGGCCTGATCCAGATCGACGGCGATTACTACTATGTGAACAGCTCCTGCAAGGTCGTAACAAATTGCCGTTACTGGATTAGCAAGACCAATGATCTGCTGCCCGCAACCTTCTATAACTTCGATGCAGACGGCAAGATGACTGATGCACCCATTCCGACGCCTGACCCCGATCCTAATCCCAATCCTGATCCCGAGGTGAAGAACGGCATCGTCAGCGAGGACGGCGAGCTGTATTACTATGTCAATGGTGTCAAGACCTACGCTGGTCTGATTCAGATTGACGGCGATTATTACTATGTGAACAGCTCTTGCAAGGTTGTTACCAACCAGCGCTATTGGATCAGCAAAACCAACGACCTGCTGCCCGCTACCTTCTATACCTTTGGTGCAGACGGTAAGATGACGGATGCACCGATTCCGACGCCTGAGCCTGATCCCGAGCTGAAGAACGGCATCGTTAGCGAAGATGGCGAGCTGTATTACTATGTCAATGGCGTCAAGACCTATGCCGGTCTGATTCAGATCGATGGTAACTACTACTATGTGAACAGCTACTGCAAGGTCATCACCAACCAGCGCTACTGGATCAGCAAGACCAATGATCTGCTGCCCGCAACCTTCTATAACTTTGATGCAGACGGCAAGATGACCGATGCACCGATTCCGACGCCTGAGCCTGATCCCGAGTTGAAGAACGGTATCATCAATGAAGATGGTGAGTTGTATTACTATGTCAATGGTGTCAAGACCTACGCTGGTCTGATTCAGATCGACGGCGATTATTACTATGTGAACAGTTCTTGCAAGGTTGTTACCAACCAGCGCTATTGGATCAGCAAAACCAACGATTTGCTGCCCGCCACCTTCTATACCTTTGGTGCAGACGGCAAGATGACCGATGCACCCATTCCGACGCCGGATCCCGATCCAGTCGATCCTGCAAAGAACGGTATCGTCAGCGAGGACGGCGAGTTGTATTACTATGTGGACGGCGTCAAGACCTATGCTGGCCTGATCCAGATCGACGGCGATTACTACTATGTGAACAGCTCCTGCAAGGTCATCACGAACCAGCGCTATTGGATCAGCAAAACCAACGACCTGCTGCCCGCCACCTTCTATACCTTTGGTGCAGACGGCAAGATGGTCAAATAACCAAAAGACCCATGGGGTATGGTGATTTTAGCGCCATACCCCATGGAAGATACGAATACGAAAAGGAGTACGTATTGCTTGATCTTGTATTTATCTGGCTGAAGGAGCATTCACTGATCGTGCTCCTGCTTCTGGGAACTATCTTCAATGTGTTCTGGCTGTACAGGATGCGGCGGCAGCTCCAAATGAAATGGTACGCCGTGATAGCATTCTCGGTGCTGCATACGGTATGTGGTGTTTTGAGTGTAAAAGCATTTGCGTTTCTGGAAACCGGAGATGCTGGCAACATGAGCTTATTCGGCGGAGTGTTCTTTATGCCAGTGCTTTATTTCATCAGCGCAAAGGTTTCAAAACGCAATATCAAAGCCGTTTTTGATATTTTTACGATTTGCATGATCTTCACGGTGATGTGCGCTCGGGTCAACTGCATCGTCTCTGGATGCTGCGCTGGCTTAGTCATACCGGGAACGCACGTTCACTTCCCAACAAGGGAACTCGAGATCCTCTATTATATTGTGATGCTGATTCTGCTCATCCCCAGAGTGAAAAAGAGCAAGAACCCCGGCAGTATTTACCCACTTTATATGGCATCCTATGGAGCGTTCCGCTTCATTGATGAATTCTTTCGGACGTCCTCTACGGGGATGCTATTCCACCTTTCTCATGTCTGGGCAGCCATCGCATTTGCGGCGGGACTCAGCATTTACATAGAAATAAACGCCAGAAATCATCAAAGAAAGAAGGTAATAAAGAAATGAAAAGCACATTGAAGCGATTCCTTTCGCTTGTGCTCTGCATGTGCATGGTCATGGCACTGCTTCCAAATGTGACCATGACAGCGTTTGCAGCAACCAGTGGCACTGTGACAGGTTTAACCGACGAAAATATCGGGCTGAGTTTTGAAGGTGATGCAGATGATGCTTGGTCGGCCAATGGTACGAGCATTATCGGCGCAGCTACCAGCACGGGTGGAACATGCGGCGATACATCCTATAAATCCACACTGACAATTACAAATAAGAAGTCGACAACAGCAACCCTTTCCTTTGACTACTCTATTGAGCAGAACAGCGGAAAAATTCAGGTGGATGGTGCAGAGGTTTCTTCGGGTGCCAGTTTTACCAAGGAACTGGCGGCAAACGAGGCCGTTAAAGTATACATCGAGTCTGGCAGCACCAGTGCTGCTACGAAGATCACCCTTACCAACGTGGTTCTGGTAAGCGATGTCAATGCAACTGCGACTTTCGTGCCTGCTGAAAACGGTACTTATACAGTAGACGGAAAACTCATTACCGAGAAATATAGCAACACGCAAAGCTCCATGACTGCTTATCAGGTAGTGGCGACCCCAGCGGATGGTTATCAGTTCATGGGCTGGTATGATGTTTCTAACGAGAAATATATCAGCACGTCTGCAAAGGCTGCGTTGAACATTGAAAATGACTGCACTATCACAGCGCGGTTCGCAAGTAAAACGGCGGCCCTGTTTGAAACCGGCGGCCAGCGGTTTGCAGACCTGAATGAAGCGGTTGCTTATGCGCAGACAAACGGTCAGTCCAAAATCACATTGGCTACAAACGGTTCGATCAGCGGTACTTATACCATCCCGACGGGTATTACCCTGCTGATTCCGTTTGATGAGGCGGGAACGCTGTATACGGATGCTCCTGCGGCGATTCGGACGACTCCCAAGTCTAAGCCTTTCCGAACGCTGACGATGAGCGAAGGCACTTCTATTACCGTCAATGGTGCCATCAGTTTGGGCGGCAGATATTTTGCAGCTGGCGGCGGTCAGCAGGGTCGTCCTGTGGGCGATTATGGCTATATTAAAATGGCGGATAACAGCTCTATCACGGTGAAGAATGGCGGCAAGCTCTATGCGTGGGGCTTTATCTCCGGCAGCGGCTCTGTTTTGGCTGAATCTGGCGCTACGGTGTACGAATTCTATCAGATTGCAGACTTCCGTGGCGGTAGCGCATCTTCCAATATGGGCAACAAGGTTTTCCCCTTCTCCCAGTATTTCGTTCAGAATATTGAGGTTCCCCTGACGCTGAACGCAGGCGCCAACGAAATTGTTTTCAGCGGCGTTTTTGCAATGAAAACCACATATACTACTGCTATTAATTTCATTGGCGACACCGGTATGTTCAAAGTGGAATCCGGTAGCTTTACTAAGGATTACGATGAAAAGACAGACCGTCTTGTATTCACAGTAAACGGCGAGGCGGCATTGAACACGTTGTCGCTGACGCTTGCAGGCATGGATGTTGACTCTGCAAGCTATGTGCTGCCTATCACCAACAACATTACCATCAATATTCAGTCCGGCAATGCGACCATCAATCAGGATGCAGCTCTGCTGGCGGGCGTTGAGGTCAATATTGCCGAGGGCGCTGGCCTGACGGTTGCAAACGGGAAGAATATCTATTTCTATGACAGCGATGAGTGGAACTCCGACAACTTTGTCTGGGGCCCCTGCAAGTTTAAGTCTGTGGCCTATGCGCCGGGTAAGGCATACAACCGCTCCAATAACGACTTGGTTGATGCGAAGATGGATGTGAACGGCAGCGTAACGGCGATTGGCGCCATCTACACCACCAAGGGCGGTGCGGATATCTGCTCCAGCAACGGCACCGGCAAGTACATTCAGCAGGGCACACCCGGCACGGAGGCCGAAACCTATCAGTATAATGCAAATGGCAATAAGGCGGTGACTATCCCCATCACCGCCGCCAAGCTGCACAACAGCGACGGCTCTTATACCGAAACCGCGACCGCAAACGCTGGTGATGTCATTAACTATGTCAATGGCGTTTGGGGCGGCACGCCTTGCGCACATGAGAACACAGAACTTCGTAATGCCAAGGAAGCAACCTGCACCGAGCCCGGCTACACCGGCGACACCTACTGCAAGGATTGCGGCGAGAAAATAGGCACCGGCACGGCTATTCCCGCCAAGGACCACAGCTGGAATGAGGGCAAGATCACGACCGCTCCCACCTGTGAGAACGTCGGTGTCAAGACCTACACCTGCACAGTTTGCAATGCAACCAAGACTGAAGCAATCAACGCGACTGGACATACTCCGGTTGAAGTTGCGGAACAGCCCGCTACCTGCACCGAGGCCGGTCATACGGCGGGCGTCAAATGCTCGGTTTGCGGCGCAACGATCTCCGGAATTGAAGTGATCCCGGCTACTGGCCACAAGCCGGAGATTCGCAATGCGGTCGAAGCAACGCTTACGACACCCGGTTACACTGGCGACACCTACTGCTCTGTCTGCAATGAACTGCTGAAACAAGGCACGGAAATTCCTAAGACCGGCGCACATATCACTTGGGTAATTGATGGTAAGGTCGTAGCTGAGGAAGATTATCTGAAGGGCACCATGCCTTCCTTCAAGGGCAGCACAGATAAGGCTCCTGACGAGAACTACCGCTACACCTTCACCGGCTGGAGCCCGGAGGTTGTGGCTGCTGAAGAGGATGCTACTTATACGGCACAGTACTCTGAAACTGCCCGTGTGTTCTACACCATCACCTTCAATGCCAACGGCGGCGAAGGCGGTATGGAGCCTCAGCGCTTTGAAGTCGGTGTGGACACTGCCTTGAATACCAACACCTTTACTCGTGAGGGCTACAAGTTCATCGGCTGGAACACCGCCGCCGATGGCAGCGGAACCGCCTATGCCGATGAGGGCGCAATTCTTGAACTGACCGGAGATATGACGCTGTATGCACAGTGGCAGATCTGGAACGGCTGGTTTACGGATGTGAACGGCAAGCAGTACTACAAGGACGGCGAACTGCAAAAGACCGGTTGGACCGTCATTGACGACAAAACCTATTATCTGGACACCGAAACCGGATACGCGGCTACCGGAATCGCGACGCTGATCCCCGATGGAGCAACGGAAGAAGCCCGCTGCGTCTTTGATGCGGAAGGCGTATTCCAGAGCGACGTTACCGGTGTTTACACCGTCGGAAATGATACCTATTGGCTCAACAGCGGCATCATCGAGGAGGAGGCCGGTCTGAAGCGCGTGGTCAAGGAGAACGGCGAGGTCAACTATTATTACTTCGCGGTTCAGAAGAATCTGGAGGAGCGTGAGGGCCTGACCCTCTCGGCGGCGGTGAAGAGCACTGTGCTGAACGGCAAGGATTGCTGGCTCCACAAGACCAATGGCCTTGCGCTTCCTGAATGGGGCTACTACTTCGATGAGAACGGTGTCATTCTGCACGACGAGGACACCGGCAAGAACGGAATCCTGAAGGCTGGCGAAGATCTCTTCTACTATGTCGACGGCATCAAGGCTCCTGCAGGTATGATCAAGATCGGTGACGATTACTACTATGCCAACAGCAAGGGCCAGCTGATCGTGAACCAGACCTACTACTGCTCCAGAATGAACGGTCTGATGGAGGAAGGAACCTATGCCTTTGACGCAAAGGGCAAGCTCATTCCGGGTGCTACGGACAAGAATGGCATCGTGAAGGACGATGACGGCGTGCTTCGTTACTATGTCAACGGCAAGGTAACCTATGTTGGCCTGATTGAAATTGACGGTGATTTCTACTATGTCCGCAGCAGCGGTGAGGTCGTGAACGATTGTGTGTACTACATTTCCTGGACGCATGGCCTGAAGGAAGCCGGCTACTACACGTTCGATGAGAACGGAAAGCTGACCGGCACTCCGAAGAATGGCATCGTCGAGGAAGATGGTGTTCTGCATTACTATGTCAACGGAACACTGACCTATGCGGGCCTCATCAAAATTGGCGATGATTATTACTATGTGAATTCCAAGTGCGAAGTGGTACGCGATTGTGATTACTACATTTCCTGGACGCATGACCTGATGCCCCAGGGCAGATATCACTTCGACGCAGATGGCAAGCTGACAGGCAGCGTCGCACCTCTGAAAAACGGGATCTACGAGGAAGACGGAAGCCTGTACTTCTACAGGAACGGTGAACGTACCTATGCCGGTCTGATCCAGATCGACGGCGACTACTACTATGTGCGTTCCACCTGTGAGGTCGTCCATGACCGCAGCTACTATGTGTACTGGACGCACGGCCTGATGCCGGAGGGATATTACAACTTTGACAGTGCTGGCCGGATGATTCTGGACAGCGAAACCGAGTAAATACACTGGAACCGCCGGGGCGCACCTTGGCGCCTCGGCGGTTCTCTTTTATCACACAACATCGGAGATGAGAAGGATGAAAGTGCTGTTTGTCAATTTGGTATATGGGACTGGAAGCACTGGAAAAATCATCGCTGATATCATGAACCTGCTGAAAAAGTATGGCAATGATGTAAAGACTTTATACGGTACGGGAGCATGCTCCGACAATGCGGACACAGTGAAGGTGTCTGGAAAGCTGGAGTATTACTTTCACAATGCAGTATCACGATTCACAGACCATGCGGGACTATATTCCTGGGCGGCGACCAGAAAGATGATCCGAGAAATCAGAGCGTTTCAGCCTGATCTGATCCATCTGCACACGCTGCACGGCTTCTATGTGAATTACGAGATGCTGTTCCGCTTTTTGAAGGAAGCGAATATTCCCGTCGTTTGGACTTTGCATGATTGCTGGACTTTTACCGGCCATTGCACACATTTCTCGCAAGTCAAGTGTATGCAATGGCAGACCGAGTGCCGGGACTGCAAATTGCTGTACCGGTATCCGCAATGCTATTGGAAAGGCGATGTAAGGCATAACTTCCTTCGCAAAAAGAATGCCTTTACCGGTGTAAAAAGTCTGACCATCACAACGCCCTCGCAATGGCTTGCGGATCAGGTTTCACAGTCGTTCCTACAGAACTATCCGAGAACCGTTATTCCCAACGGGATTGACCGCACGATTTTCCGCCCACAGTCCAGCAGCTTGCGTGAAAAGTATCATCTGGAAGATAAGAAAATCGTCCTCGGGGTAGCCAATGCATGGAATGCACGCAAGGGATTGCCAGACTTGTTGACGCTTGCTGGCCGCCTCGGCTCTGACTATCAGGTGGTTTTGATTGGCCTAATCGAAAAGCAACTGCCGAATATTCCTTCCAATGTGCTTGGGCTTTTACGCACGGCAAATCAAATCGAATTGGCGCAATGGTACTCTACCGCAGATGTGTTTGTGAACCCTACCTATGAGGAAACCTTTGGCCTGACTACGGTAGAGGCCCAGGCATGCGGAACGCCAGTGGTGGTATACGAAACGGACGGTTGTCCTGAAACGGTAGCACCGGGAAATGGACGCTTGATTCCGCAGGGCGATATGCAGGCACTGGAGAATGCCGTGAGAGACGTGGCAGACAGCAACTGGCGTGCGGACCCTAAAAAAATGGTGCGTTTTGACAAGGACACGGTGTATCAAGGCTATGTCAAACTCTATGAAAATGTTTTGTCTACTTTGGGAAAAGGGCGTGTGATGGCCACATGAGAATTCTTTTTTGCAGTAACTACTTTACGCATCATCAGATCCCCCTATCCGATGCCCTCTATGAATTGACAAATCACAACTATTGCTTCGTGGCACATAAAGAGATGGATGCAGAGCGAAAGGACCTCGGATGGGGAAATGATTTGGTGCGTCCATATACCTGTTCGGCATCAGACCAGGAGGTTCAGAAGCAATTAAATGATCTGGATGTTTTGATAGCAGGTTCCTTTCCAGAGCGTCAGACAAAGGAATACGGCAAAAAGGCCAAATTGTTTTTCCGATATTCCGAGCGACCGCTGAAAGCTGGAAATCCTGTTTTGAAATATATACCGCGATTTCTCAAGTGGCATTATTACAATCCACCTTGGCGGAAGACATATATGCTCTGCGCCAGTGCCTATACCGCGGGGGATTATGCAAAATTCGGCCTTTTCCATAATCGGTGCTACAAATGGGGTTACTTTCCGGAGACGATCCGGTATCCCAGCATTGATGACTTGATTGACCGCAAAGCAAAAGCAACCATTTTGTGGTGTGGACGCTTTCTGGACTGGAAGCATCCGGACGATGTGATTGAGGTTGCAAAGAGACTCCATGAGGCAGGATGCTGCTTCAAAATCGAGATGATCGGTACCGGTGAGATGGAGCGGCAGCTCAAGCAACAGGCTTCGGAAGCTGGACTTCTGGATGAAAATGTACGGTTTCTTGGGGCCATGTCTCCGGAAGCCGTGCGTCGTCATATGGAAAGCGCAGGCATCTACTTATTCACAAGTGACCGCCAAGAGGGCTGGGGCGCTGTGTTAAACGAGGCCATGAACAGCGGCTGTGCGGTGGTTGCCAGCGATGCAGCAGGGGCAACACCTTACCTCGTAAATGACGGCGTGAATGGAAGCGTTTATCACTCCGGCAATATTCAGGAGCTTTATGAAAAGGTACGACGGCTTCTTGAAAATACGACTATGCAGTATAGCTTTGGAAAAGCGGCGTACCTGACGATTACAGAATTGTGGAATGCAGAGGTTGCCGCAAAGCGATTTTTGCAGCTATCGCAGGCACTTTTGAACGGCACAGACGCTTCCGGCTTGTTTGCGAACGGTCCATGCAGCCTCGCAAAGCCGCTGCGGGAGGACTGGTATCAAAGATGAGGTTGAAGACTATCAAAAAACGAATTGTGATTTACCTTGTCAATCATGTCTTGGCCGGAACACGTTTTTTCCCCGCAAAGAGGAGCCTTCTTCGTTCCATCGGCTATGAGATCGGAGAAAATACCAAAATTGTCGGGCCGATTCATAATACAGGGACGCTCCGCATTGGTGCGAATTGTTGGATTGGATGCAATCTCACTGTCCATGGAAATGGGACAGTGACGATTGGAGATAACTGCGATATTGCTCCGGATGTCACCTTCCTGACAGGTGGACACCAGATGGGCGACCATAGCAGGCGGGCTGGAAAAGGCGAATCCTATCATATTACAGTAGGCAGCGGCGTATGGATCGGTGGTCGGGTTACGCTCCTATTGAATACGAGCATTGGGGATGGAAGTATGATCGCAGCCTGTGCCTGTGTTCCTAAAGATGTGCCGGCGGATACGATGGTGGCCGGTGTCCCAGCCAAAGTGATGAAGGAGCTTGAAGATTTTGCTGCAGTCGCTCAGAAAGAATAAAGTCGTTAAAAATGCCGGATGGATCATCGGTGGCAAAGTGGCGAACAAGCTGCTGGCCTTTGTCGTTGGTATTTTTGCGGCGCGCTATCTTGGCCCAAGCAATTACGGCCTGATCAATTACGCGGCGGCATATGCGGCATTCTTTGCCTCGCTCTGTACGCTTGGCATTAACAGCGTGATCGTTAAGAACTTTGTGGATCATCCGGATCAGCAGGGCGAAACAATTGGAACGACCCTGCTGCTGCGGGCGATCTCAAGTCTGCTGTCTGCGCTGGCAATCATCGGCATTGTCAGTGTTGTGGACAGAGGGGAACGTCTCACCATTGTGGTTGTGGCGCTGTACAGCATTGGCCTCATTTTTCAGGTGTTTGATACCCTCAACTACTGGTTTCAGGCCAGGCTCCAGTCCAAGTATTCCGCCATTGCCGAACTCGTCTCGTATGCGGCAATGTCTGTGTACAAAATTATTTTGCTTGCGCTTGGGAAAAGCGTGGAATGGTTCGCCGTTGCAAGCGCATTGGATTACATCGTACTTGCGGTGTTTTTGCTGATTGCTTATTTCAAAAATGGCGGAACAAGATTCCGTTACTCTCTGGAAAAAGCAAAGGAGCTTCTGCAAAGCAGCGGCAGCTTTATCATAGCCGGGCTGATGGTCTCCATCTATGCTTGTACAGATAAGCTGATGCTCAAGCAGATGCTTGGCGCAGATGCCGTCGGACATTATTCACTTGCTTCGACGGTCAGCGTTTCATGGGCCTTTATTCTCTCAGCAATCATTGATTCCCTTTATCCGGAGATCGTGCAGAGTTTTCAGAAAGACCGCCTGCGCTATGAGCGGAAGAACCGGCAGCTCTACGCAATTGTTTTTTATGTGTCCCTGTTCGTATCCGCAATGATCTGCCTTGTCGCAAAGCCTTTTATTTTGATTCTCTATGGAGAAAACTATCTGCCGGCAGTCGGGCCTCTGCGCATCGTGGTTTGGTACACAGCGTTTTCCTACCTTGGTGTTGCCAGAAATGCATGGATGGTATGTGAAAACAGGCAGAAATATCTGAAATACCTGTATGTCAGTGCGGCTGCACTTAATGTTGTGCTGAACCTTGCGCTGATCCCATCGTGGGGAGCATCTGGAGCCGCTGCGGCCTCGCTAATCACCCAGGCTTCGACAACAGTGATTCTTCCCGCAATAATAAGGCCTTTGAGACCAAACTGTAGACTGATGCTTGATGCAGTACTTTTTCGCGGGATTTTTCCAAAAAAGAATGAAAGCACAGCAAGGAGACTGTCTCTTATACACATCTGACGCTGCCGACGATCTACTCTGTGTAGATC
>OJPE01000521.1_pt1 | contig 16335 bp, 10 predicted proteins | sample 1598351 | NCBI WGS metagenome assembly OJPE01 (sample SAMN03922475, study PRJEB24848) | human gut metagenome | isolation source: stool sample | host: Homo sapiens | place: Germany | collected 2010-11 | reverse complement strand
CGTTATGATAAAGATCCTGAGTTGTACAAGATTATTAAGAATGGAGCGGAATTGTTGATGGAAACCCAATTGCCAAATGGATATATCGGTAACTATTCCGAGGAAGCACAGTTGAACCAGTGGGATATATGGGGGCGAAAATACACGGCTTTAGGTTTGATCGCTTATTATGACTTATCCGGGGATCGAAAAGCTTTGGATGCCGCCTGCCGGGTGATCGACCATTTGATGACGCAGGTGGGACCCGGAAAAGTGAATATCGTGACGACCGGTAATTATATAGGAATGCCAAGCTCTTCGGGACTTGAGCCGGTGATGTATCTGTATAATCGTACCCGGCAAGATAAATATCTGGATTTTGCCAAGTACATCGTAAAGCAATGGGAGACTCCGGAAGGCCCTCGATTGATTAGTAAGGCGATTGCGGATATTCCTGTCGCCGGACGTTTCCCACATCCAAAGGTTTGGTTCTCTCCGGAGAATGGACAAAAAGCATATGAGATGATGTCTTGTTATGAGGGCTTGTTGGAACTTTACAAGGTCACTAAGAATCCATTATATTTATCTGTGGTGGAGAAAACGATGAATCATATAATCAATGAGGAAATCAATGTGGCCGGTTCTGGTAGTGCGTTCGAGTGCTGGTATGGAGGCAAGGCGTTACAGACCTATCCTACTTATCATACGATGGAGACTTGTGTGACGTTCACGTGGATGCAGATTTGTGACAGGATGCTCGGACTAACCGGAAATTCCTTATATGCGGACCAGATCGAGAAGGCTATGTATAACGCTTTACTAGCCTCGCTGAAAGCGGATGCCTCTCAAATAGCGAAATACAGTCCGTTGGAGGGCTGGCGGCATGAAGGAGAGGAGCAATGCGGTATGCATATCAATTGTTGCAATGCGAATGGACCTCGTGCTTTCGCGATGATTCCGCGGTTCGCTTATCAGGTAAACGGCAGACGTATCGATGTCAACCTATATGCGGCTTCGAGCGTGGAGGTAGAGTTGGATAAAAAGACGAGGGTGTCGATGACGCAGGAGACGGACTACCCGATAGATGGGCAAATCCGGATTGTGGTGGAACCGGAGAAGACGAGTGATTTTACGATCGCCTTGCGTATCCCGGCGTGGAGTGAGCGAACTGTGGTGTCTGTCAATGGTGAGCCTTTAACGGATCTGTTGGCTGGAGCATACCTACCGATTCATAGGACTTGGGAGAAAGGGGATGAAATTACGGTGGAGTTGGATATGCGGGCTCGCTTGGTGGAGCTGAACGAGGCTCAAGCGATCGTAAGAGGCCCTTTGGTGCTGGCTAGAGATAGCCGCTTTAAGGATGGAGATGTGGATGAGGCTTCCGTGATCGTCAGCAAGGATGGTTATGTGGAATTAACTCCGGTACAAGCCCCCGATTTCGCTTGGATGGCTTTTACCGTTCCTATGGTTTTAGGAACGGATTTGGAAGGAAACGGCAAGGCTCGCCCGATTCATCTGTGCGATTTCGCATCAGCTGGTAATACGTGGAATCAGGCAGAACGTTATAGAGTGTGGCTACCAAAAACATGGAATGTCATGCGTACGCCTTATAAACCTTATTGAGCGGTTCACTCCAGCTCAATGCGTCCGATCCCTGAACTCCGAGGGTGTAACCCCTTCTTTCTTCTTGAAGAATGTGGAGAATTGGCCGGCATTCTCGAAATGTAGGCTATAGGCGATCTCGGAGATCGTCAAAGGGGTACTAGTCAGAAGCTCTTTCGCACGAAGGAGCTTCTGTTGTAATTGATATTGGGCGGGGGAGACGCCGGTGTATTCCTTAAACATCCGGCGAAACCATGAATAACCTAAACCAAGACGGGCAGCGATCTCTTCCGGACTTAATGGGTCCTCGATGTTCTCCTTCATTAATATACGTGCCTCGTTGATTTTATCTACGACATAGGTGTTCGTGAAGGAGTTGTTCTTTTCCTTATAATATACGGAGCCTAATATATGAAGCACGATACTGGAGATCATCTGTTGGTAACCGGATTTCTCCTCCGAGGCGAACTTCAGTATATCCTCATAAAGTCCGACGATCGTAGCGCTCAGCCCGATCCGGTGTAGCGGCTCTTCCTTGGTAAAGAATTTCTTCTCCACACGTTTATCGATATGAATGCCCCGGAAACCTACCCAATACTCATCCCATCCCGTTTCCCGGTCCGGATAATAACTATGCCATTCCCCGGGGAAAAGGAGGATCATCGTCCCTGCGTTTATCTTTTGCGATTTACAAGACTGGGAGGAAAAGTACCCGCTACCTTTCGTTATATATACCAATTGATACTCATTCAGGATGCGCCCGGTCTGAGGCTTGAAATTATACTTCTCCGGATGCCGGGAAAGCGGATAGGCGCAACCCGGCGGGATGAATTGATATCCGACCGTCGTGACGACGATTCCCCATTCCTCATCCGTAGCGCTGATCGTCAAGTAACGTAGTAAATCATTCCGCAGTTCGTTCATGTCAGATTTGAAAGGTTTAAAATCATTTTCGTAAGCAAATATAGCAATAATGCTTCTACTTTTGCTTTCGTCAAACAAATAACTTTGTTAAGCCATGAAGGAATATAATTTTCTAGCCTTTGATATAGGGGCTACCAGTGGACGGGCCGTGCTCGGAACCTTAAAGGATGCCAAATTTGAAATGAAAGAGATCCATCGGTTCCCGAATCCGATGGTGGAATTACACGGACGGTTTTATTGGGATATCTATCATCTTTATACTTCTCTTATAGAAAGCTTGACGATATGCGCCCGGCAAAGAATCCGGTTGCACTCGATCGGAATAGATACATGGGGGGTGGATTTTGGGTATGTGGCTTTGGATGGCTCTTTATTGGGCTTACCTCGTGCTTACCGAGATCCTTATACGGACGGCGCTCCCGAGGACTTTTTCAAACGGATTCCCAAGGAAGAGGTCTATAAGCGGACAGGTATTCAAGTGATGCCGTTTAATAGCTTGTTCCAGCTTTTCAGGGCGGGGCAAGACTCGTTTATACCGCAGGAAGTGGCGGAAAAGATATTATTCATACCGGACCTTTTGGCTTATATGTTGACGGAGCGTATGGTATGTGAATATACGATCGCTTCCACGTCTCAATTATTGAACCCGGAAACCCATAAATTCGATTACAAGCTCTTGGAGGCCGTGGGTGTATCTCCTACTTTGATGTGTCCGGTGGTGATGCCGGGGACGTTGATCGGGCGGTTGAGCGAGTCGATCGCCCGTAAGACAGGAATCGGGGAAATCCCGGTAATCGCCGTGGCTGGTCACGATACGGCGTCGGCGGTAGCCGCTGTTCCTGCTTCTTCTCCTAATTTCGCTTACTTGAGTAGCGGTACTTGGAGCTTGATGGGTATCGAGGTGGAGAAGCCGATCATCAACGAGGTCTCTTTCAAGAATAATTTCACGAATGAGGGGGGTATCGAGGGTACGACTCGCTTTTTGAAGAATATTACAGGTATGTGGATCTTGGAACGTTGCCGGGAGCAATGGAAGCGGTCCGGATTGGATTATTCGTACGATGATATGGTTCGGATGGCGGAGTTGAGCGAATTTACTTCTTTGATCAATCCGGATGATCCCCGTTTCGCCAATCCAGAGAATATGCTACGTGAGATCACGGCCTATTGTGAGGAAACCGGACAGGCTGTTCCCGCTTCGGACGCCGATTATGTACATTGTATATTTTATAGCTTGGCGAATCGTTATAAAGAGGTGCTGGAAATACTCAAACCGATGTCGCCACATCCGATCGAACGATTGCATGTGATAGGTGGTGGCTCTCGGAACGATCTGCTGAATCAATTGACAGCCAACGCTATCGGTATTCCTGTATTGGCAGGCCCGTCTGAGGCGACAGCCATTGGAAATTGCTTGATACAGGCTAAGTCGGCAGGATTACTGACGGATTGTTGGGAGATGCGAAGACTGATAGCCACCGCATTCCCTCCCAAGGAATTTTATCCGGAAAGGTGATACACTTTCAAATCATATAAATTTAAAAACATCATACCATGACAAAAGACAGTTTAATTCAACAGGCATTTGAAGTAGCGGCAGAACGTTATGCGGCCGTAGGTGTAGACGTTCGTAAAGCATTAGAGGATATGAAGAAAATATCCCTATCCCTGCATTGCTGGCAGGCCGATGACGTAAGCGGTTTCGAGAACCAAGGCGGCTCCTTGACCGGTGGTATACAAGTGACCGGCAATTATCCGGGACGTGCCCGTACTATCGACGAGTTGCGTCGGGATGTATTGAAGGCGAAATCCTATATCCCCGGTAATCATCGGCTTAGTCTGCATGAGATCTACGGGGATTTCCAAGGGGAGAAAGTAGATCGTGACGAGGTAGAACCCCATCATTTCGAGAGCTGGATACAATGGGCGAAAGAGAATGATTTCAAGCTAGACTTCAACAGTACCTCTTTCTCGCACCCTAAAAGCGGAGATTTGACCTTGGCGAACCCCAGCGATGATATCCGTAACTTCTGGATCGAGCATACGAAGCGTTGTCGCTGGATCAGCGATGAGATGGGTAAAGCCCAGAACGATCCTTGCATGATGAACCTTTGGATACATGACGGGAGCAAGGAAGTACCGGCCAGCCGCTTACGTTATCGCCGTATCTTGGAGGAATCGCTGGATGAGATATTCGCTACCGAATATAAATGGATGAAAGATTGTATCGAGGCGAAACTCTTCGGTATCGGTCTGGAAAGTTATACGGTAGGTTCCTATGATTTCTATTTGGGTTACGGGGCGAAAAAGAACAAGATCGTTACCTTGGACACCGGCCATTTCCATTTGACGGAAAGTATCGCCGACAAGGTTTCCTCGTTATTGCTGTTTACGCCCGAGATCATGTTGCACGTAAGTCGTCCGATCCGTTGGGATAGCGATCATGTCGTGATCTTGAATGACGATGTGCAGGATTTAGCCCGTGAGATCGTGCGTTGCGACGCCTTGGACCGGGTACATATCGGTTTGGATTATTTCGACGCTACCATCAATCGTATCGGTGCTTATGTCATTGGTAGCCGTGCCACGCAAAAAGCCTTTATGCTCGCTTTGCTGGAGCCGATCGCCTTGCTTCGCCAGTACGAGGATGAGGGTAAGTATTTCCAGCGTCTTGCCTTGCAGGAGGAAGCGAAGAGTCTGCCTTGGGGGGCGGTTTGGGATATGTATTGTCTACAAAGTGGGGTCCCCGTAGGAGAATCTTATATCGCTGAGATCGAGAAATATGAGTCCGACGTTACCTCAAGACGGCAATGATAGAGATCGGGATCGGGTTGTTGATCATCGCGATCGGCAGTTTCGGGCAGAGTAGCTCGTATGTGCCGATCAATAAGATCCGGGATTGGAGTTGGGAAAGCTTTTGGTTGGTGCAAGGTATCTTCGCTTGGTTGGTTTTCCCTTATCTCGGAGCGATGTTGGCGGTACCGGAAGGGAGTACCTTACTGGAGCTATGGTGTTCGCCGGGTAGCTTGGGAGCGGTTATCTATGGCATGCTCTGGGGTGTCGGCGGGTTGACTTTCGGGTTGAGTATGCGTTATCTGGGCGTAGCTTTGGGACAGAGCATCGCCTTGGGTACATGCGCCGGTTTCGGTACGCTCTTCCCGGCTTTGTTCGGTGGAACGAATCTGTTTGAGGGAACCGGATTGATCCTGTTGACCGGTGTTTGCATTACCTTGGCAGGTATCGCCGTGATCGGTTACGCCGGAAGCCTGCGGGCCCGGAATATGAGTGAGGAGGAGAAGAAAGCGGCGGTGAAGGATTTTGCCTTGACTAAGGGCTTGGCGGTAGCCTTGCTTGCCGGTGTGATGAGCGCCTGCTTCAATTTGGGTTTGGAATCGGGAAACGAGGTGCTGGCGAAAGCGAGAGAGGCGGGAGCTAGCGATCTGTTCGCCTTGAATCCCGTGATACTGTTGGTTACTTTGGGCGGCTTTTGTACGAACGCTGTGTATTGTATTTTCCAGAACGTGAAAAACGGGACGGGCAAGGATTATTTCTCGGTATCGGGAGGTACATTGCTGAATAATGTCTTATTTTGCGCTTTGGCAGGCGTGCTTTGGTACTCGCAGTTCTTCGGACTGGGGATGGGAAAGAGCTATTTCTCGGATTCCCCGGTTATGCTGGCTTTCTCGTGGAGTATCCTGATGTCGTTGAATGTTATTTTCAGTAATGTCTGGGGCATCTTATTAAAAGAATGGAAGGGCGTGGATCGCCGGACAATCGTGGTATTGATTACCGGCATGTGTATCTTGATCCTTTCCTTATTATATCCGAATATAGTTTAATTAAAATAGACATGATAACACTAAGAAACAATGAACGCCTGATGGCGGAAATAGATCGTATCGCCGAGGTCGCCGGCTATTTGTGGACCAAGGGTTGGGCTGAGCGAAACGGCGGGAATATATCGGTGAACCTGACTACTTTATTGAGCGAGGAGGAGAAGGCGTTGCCGGCTTTGGTTTCCTCGATTCCCTTGCAAGAGGCGATGACGGCCTTATGCGGGCACGTCTTTTATGTGACGGGTACCGGAAAACGGATGCGTTACGTGGCGAAAGATCCTTTCGCCAACGGCTCTTTGATCCGTATCGCCGCCGATGGGAAATCGTATGATATCCTAGCGGAGCAACCGATCCAACCGACTTCCGAGTTGCCTTCCCATTTGTTGATGCACAATTTCTTGCGTGCGAAGGGACGGGATAACCGGGTGGTATTGCATACGCATCCGACGGATATTATCGGCATGACGCATTGCAAGCCGTTCTTGGATTCGGAGAAGATTACCCGCACGTTATGGAGTATGATCCCGGAATGTCGGATTATCGTGCCGAAAGGGGTCGGTATCGTTCCTTACGAGATACCGGGCACTTTGGCGTTGGCGCACGCTACGATCCGTCAGTTGGAGGAGCACGACGTGGTGTTCTGGGAGAAGCACGGTATCCTTGCCGTCGGTGAGGACCTGATCGAGTGCTTCGATGCGATTGATACGTTGAGTAAATCCGCCCAGATCTATTTCAGTGCCCGCATGACCGGTTACGAGCCGGAAGGTATGACGGATCAGCAATTGGATGACTTGGTTCCGGCTTTTGGACTCTAGCGTATGCGAAAGAAATTAATCATTCTATTCATAGGGATCGGTTCGTTCACGTTGTTCGCCCAGCAGCGAGACCATCGGACACGGGAGTATATCGCCCCGGTCCGTATTGTCTGGCAGCAAGATAGTTCGCGAATTACGGGAGCGAACCATTTGCTTGTTCCGGGCAACGGACAGTCGGATTTGGCGAATAATCGGTTGTGTGTGTTGAAAAGTACGCCAACCGAACATCCCGCTTTGCTGCTTGATTTCGGGAAGGAGTTGCAAGGCGGCCTTCAGCTGGTGACCGGTATGCCGCCGTCTCACGATCCGGTTTCCGTGCGGGTTCGTTTCGGCGAGTCCGTTAGTGAGGCTATGTGCGAGATAGATGGCGCGAACGGGGCGAGCAACGATCATGCGATGCGGGATTTCGTGGTATCGCTCCCTTGGCTGGGCGTGCAGGAGATCGGTAATTCCGGTTTCCGTTTCGTGCGTATTGATGTATTGGGTGATTCTACGGAGTTGCAATTAAAAGAGGTTCGTGCGATCTCTACGTTTCGGGATATTCCTTATCTGGGCTCTTTCCGTTGTAATGACGAGCGGTTGAACCGGATCTGGAAGACAGGTGCGTACACGGTCCACTTGAATATGCAGGAATATCTATGGGACGGCGTAAAACGGGATCGTCTGGTCTGGGTGGGGGATTTACATCCGGAGGTAATGACGGTCAGTACCGTCTTCGGTTATAATGAGGTGGTTCCTAAGAGCCTGGATTTGATTCGGGATATTACGCCGCTGCCTAGTTGGATGAACGGTATCAGTTCGTACTCGATCTGGTGGTTGTTGATTCAGCGGGATTGGTATTATTATCAAGGGAATCTTGCGTATCTACAAGAGCAACGCTCTTATATGACTGCTTTGTTGCGTCACTTGATCTCGAAGGTTGACCCAAGCGGACAAGAGAGACTGGATGGAAACCGTTTCTTGGATTGGCCTTCCAGTGAGAATACACCCGCTATCGATGCCGGCCTTCAATCGCTGATGATACAAGCCATGCGTGCGGGAGAGGAGTTATGTACCGTTTTAGGCGAGGATGCGTTGGCCTCGGAATGCCGTATGGTAGCTTCCAAGGCTATTGAGTTTTCCCTTCGGAAGAAATCCCGGTTCCCTTCGGAGAAAGATCGGATTACGCCCGGGGACAAACAGGCCGCCGCTTTGATGGCTCTGGCGGGTATCATGGATGCTAAGGAGGCGAACGAGCGTTGCTTGGCGGTGGACGGGGCGAAAGGCTTCTCTACGTTTTACGGGTATTATATGCTACGGGCGATGGCGTTGGCTGGTAATTACCAAGGTGCGTTAGATGTGATCCGTACGTATTGGGGAGCTATGCTGGATGTAGGTGCTACGACGTTTTGGGAGGATTTCAATATGGAATGGCTTCCTGACGCAGGGCGTATTGATGAGCTGGTCCCCGCTGGAAAGAAAGATATTCATGGAGATTATGGGGCGTATTGCTATCAAGGTTTCCGCCATAGCTTGTGCCATGGATGGGCTTCGGGTCCCACATCGTGGTTAAGCGAGTACGTATTGGGTGTACAAGTGGTGGAACCGGGTTGCCGTACGGTACGTATCATCCCACATCTGGGAGATCTCGAATGGGTGGAAGGTACGTTTCCCACGCCTTACGGGGTGATCGAGATCCGGCATGAGAAAGGTGCGGACGGTAAGGTGATAAGCCATATCAACGCTCCTGAAGAGATACGAGTTACCCCATAGCTCTTATACTTAGTTGTAGAATGTATATAATTATAGAATATATGAAACAAACTATTTGCATCTACGCTTTCGCCGCCCTCTTATTAGGCGGTTGTAAAAGCAATAATGAATTAACGATACCTACGAATCTCCGTACGGAATACCTTACGGAGCCTATCGGCTTGGATACTTCGTCTCCTCGCTTTACATGGGAATACTCCGGAAATGAGGAGGGCTTTAAGGCTTCCCGCTATGAGGTACGGATCGGTACGAGTCCGGACGACTTGCGGCCCTATGCGGAAGGAATGGCCCTGAAACCTCATACCCGTTATTACTGGAATGTTACGGTATGGGATGGTGAAGGGCGTCCGTGCGCTACCTCGGAGACGGCTTCTTTCGAGACCGCTAAGTTCGATCCCTCGGATTGGTCCGCCTCTTGGATTACCGATCATAAGGATAAGGAGTTCGAGCCTGCCCCTCTGTTCCGCAAGTCTTTCCCGGTAGGCAAGGAAGTGAAGGATGCCCGTGTGTACGTAGCATCTGCTGGGTATCATGAGCTATTCATCAATGGCGAGCGGGTCGGAACGAATTATCTGGACCCAGGGTATACGCATTTCGATAAACGTATCTTGTACGTGACGCATGATGTTACCTCTTTGCTGGAGCAAGGCGACAACGCCGTGGCCGCTGTTCTGGGAAACGGCTGGTACAACGAGCAGTCCGTGGCGGTCTGGAATTTCCATGAGGCACGCTGGCGGAATCGTCCCCGCCTGCTATGTGAGTTGCGTATTACCTATACGGATGGTACGACGGAGGTGATTGGTTCGGACGAGACTTGGAAGACTTCCACTGGAGCCTATACCTATAATAATATATATAGCGGCGATAAATTCGATGCCCGGCTGGAAGAGGCCGGATGGAAAACCGCTCATTTCGACGATAGTAAATGGGAAGCGGCACTTCCGGCGCAGGCTCCGGCACCTCTGTTGGTAGCCCAGCAAATGCCGGGAATCCGTATCACGGAAGAGGTGAGGCCCGTGTCGATGAAACGTTTCTCCGATCAGTTATATGTATATTCTTTCCCGAAGAACATGTCCGGCCTTTGCCGCTTGAAGGTGAAAGGTGAGGCGGGAACCCGTATCACGTTAAAACATGGTGAGTTGTTGAAGAAAGACGGTCGCTTGGAGCAAGGCAATATCAATGTATATTATCATCCGGTCAAACCGGACGAGGTATTCCAGATGGATGTCTTTACCTTGAAAGGTACGGGAGAGGAGGAGATCTTCATGCCTTCCTTCTCTTATCACGGTTTCCAATACGTGGAGGTGGAGAGTAGCCGTCCCGTTACTTTAACGGAAGAGAACTTGACCGGCTTGTTTATGCATACCGATGTCCGTCCGTCCGGTTCCTTCGCTTGTTCGAATCCTCTATTGAATAAGATATGGGAGGCTACGATGCAGGCTTACCGTAGTAACCTGCACAGTATCCCGACCGATTGTCCGCAACGGGAGAAGAATGGCTGGACAGCCGATGCGCATATCGCGATCGACCTCGGTTTGCTGGGCTTCGATGGTATCACGCTTTATGAGAAATGGATGAATGATATTATCGATAACCAGCGTGAGGCGGGTGAGATTTCCGGTATCATTCCTTCCAGCGGTTGGGGATATGGCGAGTGGCCGGGTCCGGTTTGGGACGCTGTCATGTTTATCATCCCGAACGCCTTGTATGATTATTATGGAGAGTCTCGCAGTATAGAACGCTTATATCCTACGATGCTGCGATATCTGGATTATTTGAAGACGAAAGAGAAAGACGGTTACTTGCCGTTTGGCTTGGGTGACTGGGTGTATTGGAAAGCTACGACGAATAATGAATATACCTCTACCGCCTACTATTATCTGGATTATAAGTTGATGGCTCGCTTCGCCTCTTTGCTGGGCAAGGACGCCGCTCCTTATCAAGAGAAAGCGAATACCCTCAAATCCTTGATCAACCGGAAGTTCTTCAACGCCGAGACCGGTGTGTATGCCGAAGGGACCCAAACGGCGCAAGTCTTGGCCTTGTATCTGGGACTTGTACCGGAAGGAAAGGAACAACTCGTGGCGGATAAGCTGCGTGAGGTGGTAGCGGGAAATAACTATTTCTTGGATTTTGGTCTATTAGGCAGTAAGACCGTTCTGGCCATGCTTACGAAATATGGCTATATCGAGGATGCCATGAAGATGATCACGAAGACCGAGGCACCTTCTTGGGGATATTGGGTAGAGACGATGGGTTACTCCACATTGCCGGAGACGTGGACACTTAGTCCGAAGTTTGCCGACGCTTCCTTGAACCACGTCTTTATGGGAGATGTCTCCGCTTGGATGATGAACCAGCTGGCCGGTATCAATCATGACGACTCGGCTCCGGGCTTCCGTCATATCCGTATCACGCCTCATTTCGTGAAAGAACTGGATTGGGCGAAAGGTGAGTACCATTCCGTACGCGGCCGTATCGCCAGCGAATGGAAACGGGAAGGGGATAAGGTTATGCTTACCGTGACGATTCCGGCTGATTGCTCCGCCGATATCGTGGTAGGCGATCAGACCGAGACCGTATCCGCCGGTACGCATACGTTTTCATATCCGGTGTGATAAGAACCGTATGACTTTAGTAAGCCGGTAATGACATCGCCTATATTGGCTTATTTTACCTAGTTGTAGAGACGGGGCGTGCCCCGTCTCACCATAGACTGATAGTATTTAAGTTGCCATTTAGCTGGGATGAGACGGGGCACGCCCCGTCTCTACAACTGGGGATTTCGAAAGCAAATAATTGAGAACCTTAAAGATTAAACGTATGAACAAGCTACTTCTTGCTCTTCTATTGTTTCTCCTATCTTTCAGCTGGATAAAAGTGACTGCCTCGGACAGTTGTCCCGCTTCCTTCCCTTGGAAAGCCCAATGGATCAATACCGAGCGTTGCCAAAGCGCTACGAATACTTGGTTGATCTACCGTAAATCATTCGCTGTGACGGATGTCCCGAATCAACTCATCGCCCGTATCGCCGCCGATTCCAAGTATTGGCTTTGGATCAACGACCAACTGGTTGTCTTCGAGGGTGGCTTGAAAAGAGGACCTTCTCCTTCCGGGACTTATTACGATCCGGTAGATATCGCCCCTTACCTGACAAAAGGTTCGAACACCATCGCTATCTTACTCTGGCATTTCGGGAAAGACGGTTTCAGTCATATCAACAGCGGGAAAGCGGCTTTGTTATTCGAGGCGATCGCTCCGGGACTGGAGATCGTCTCCGACGCGAGCTGGCAGTGTGCCTTGTATGAGGCCTATCAAAATACCGAGGCCCCTTTCCCGAATTACCGTATGCCGGAGAGTAATATCCGCTTCGATGCCCGTCAATCGATAACAAACTGGAACCGTACGAGTTTCGAAGGTTCCCTTCCGGGGGCGGTCTGCGTCGGTAAGGCGGGGAAAGCTCCTTTCGGGGATCTGGTGGAACGTCCGATACCCCAGTGGAAAAACAGCGGCCTGTTATCCTATGTATCCGTCCGGGAATCCTTGAAAGGCGATACCTTGTTCTGTCGTTTGCCCTATAATGCCCAGATCACTCCGTATCTAAAAGTAGAGGCGGAGGCCGGGAAGACTATCCACATCCGGATGGATAATTACGAGGGAGGAAGCGAGCGCAACGTACGTGCCGAATATATTACCCGTGAGGGTGAGCAGGAATACGAAAGCTATGGCTGGATGAACGGCCATGAGGTCTATTATATCATTCCCAAGGGCGTGAAGGTGCTGGATGTGAAATACCGTGAGACCGGCTACAACACGGACCTCGCTGGCTCTTTCCATTGTGATGACCCGTTCTACGACGAGCTTTGGCAACGTTCTGCCCGCACTTTATACATAACGATGCGTGATAATTATATGGACTGTCCGGACCGTGAACGTGCCCAATGGTGGGGTGACGAGGTGAATGAGCTAGGCGAGGCTTTCTACGCCCTTTCTCCGTCCGGGCAGAAACTAGCCGTAAAAGGCATCCATGAATTAATGAATTGGCAGCGGGAGGACGGAACGCTCTACGCTCCGGTTCCGGCGGGTAATTGGGATAAGGAGCTTCCTTTACAGATGTTGGCGTCTATCGGTTGGTACGGTTTTTATACGCAATATTATTATAGTGCCGACAGTAGTTTCGTCCCGGTGATATACGACCGGATGCGCCGTTACCTGCACGAGGTTTGGCAAGTCGATAAGAGTGGCTTGGTGATCGAGCGTCAAGGCGCTTGGAGCTGGGGCGACTGGGGCGAGCATGTCGATATGGGTGTATTGACCAACTGCTGGTATTATCTGGCCTTGAAAGCGGAGCGAGCCTTCGCCCTGCAACTCGGCAAGGATAAGGATGCCGATGAGATCTCCCGGATGATGCGTAGCATAGAACGTTGTTTCGACACGAAGTTCTGGACAGGTTCCGCCTATCGCTCCCCCGGCTATAAAGGGGAGACGGACGATCGCTCCCAAGCCATGGCGGTTGTTTCCGGGCTGGCCTCGAAAGATAAGTATCCGGCGCTGACGAAGGTACTTAAAAAGGAGTATCACGCCAGCCCTTATATGGAGAAGTATGTCCTAGAGGCCCTTTTCCAGATGGGCGAGCCGACGTTTGCCTTGGAACGGATGAAGCAACGTTACACCCGTATGCTGGATTATGCCGAATACACGACCTTGTTCGAGGGATGGGGCATCGGAGCCGAGGGCTTCGGTGGCGGCACGATCAATCACGCTTGGAGCGGTGGCCCGCTTACCTTATTGAGCCAGAAGGTCTGCGGTATCGAGCCAACCTCTCCCGGCTTCCGTACCTTTAAGATCTCGCCTCAATTGGGTCCCTTATCGGAAGCCTCTGCCAGCTTAGAGACCCATTATGGAACCATACAAGTAAGTATCAAGAAGAAAGGCAAGCGATTGAAGTTCGATCTCCAAATCCCGGAAGGCACCTCCGCCGAACTGATAAGACCGAACGGCACTCGCAAGCATCTCGACCCGGGGCACCATCAAGTGGATTAGTGATCGCCCTCTGTTTTCCTGCGGACATACACCCGGTGGCTTCCATAACCCGATAGGGTGATTCCACTTGCCGGGTCGCTACTGAGGCGTAGTAGCTCACGGTTTGCGCTACTACGTTTTAGTCCGGTGACAGCCATGTAGTCTTGTATGCGCAAGAATGGGTGTTCATCCAGGTAATCCAATGCCCGTGTCCGGCGTTCCTCTTCGGTGAAGGGCGATTTCCGGACACGGCTGATACCTCCCCGTCTTAAATCGCAACGCAGGTTAGTCTCCCGTATCAATTCCTTGTCGGCCCGGTAGTTGATACCATTCACCTCGATGCTCCGTGCGTTACGCTTCGGTTCGTCACCATCCAGCGAGTCGATCTCCTTGTCCTTCGCTACGCCTAGGCGGGGCGTGAACGTACCGATGCCATCCAACGTGACCGACTGCCCTTCCGCCATGCAATAGGCCAGATGTTCCGCTACTGTCGTCATCACCTGTATTACGCTACCCCTGCTCAAGCCCGATCCGGGGTAGGTGATCCGTTCCACGAAATCCTCCATGTCCATGTTCCGTTGTATCTTCATCCGATAATACACCGGCTTTTCCCCCGTCCCGTTCAGGTCGCACATCTCTTGCTTGATATATTCTGCCATAACTGCTACTAGGTATAATTGTTTGTATCTTCAAGTTAAAAACATTCTTCTTACTATATACAAATATACTAACTACTTGATCTATTTCCAAATTATCACCGTGGAATATATAGACCACGTCGTGATTTGTATATTCCACGTCTTGATCTGTACAGACCACGTCGTGGTTTGTAGAATTATACAGTATGCGAACAAGAATCCATAAGCTATCGAGCAAGAATTCATATAGGAGTAGAGCGTTTTTTGCTTAGGGGAGTAGAGGGTAGACAGGAAGGTAAAAGAACGTATGCCGCGTAAAAATGTACGTCCGTATACCTTATATCCGCGTATTTATGTATATTTGTATGGCGAATTGGTGCTGAAAAATGTGATGATTAGCTATATTTATCTGCGTAAAAATGTTGTATTCATATGGAAAGAACTGTTTTAAAGGAACTTATTGAATGGAAAGAAAGAGCGGACAGAAAACCTCTTATCCTTAATGGTGCCAGACAAGTGGGCAAGACTTGGTTACTCCATGAGTTTGCCAGGCTTGAATATAAGAAAGAGGCTTATGTCGTATGTCGTAAGAACAATCTTGCCCGGCAGCTTTTTACGCAGGACTTTGATGTGGAAAGAATTTTGCGTGGTCTCCGTGCTATGACTTCGGTGGATATTACTCCGGGTGATACGCTCGTCATTTTGGATGAGGTACAAGATATCCCGGAGGTATTGGAGGCGTTGAAGTATTTTAAGGAGGAAGCTCCGGACTACCATATCGCGGTGGCGGGTTCGCTTTTGGGAATTTCTTTGCATGAGAATGTATCATATCCGGTAGGTAAGGTTAATGTCATCAACCTGTATCCTATGAGTTTCGAGGAATTTCTTATGGCGAAAGGAGAGAAAGAGGCATGTAAATTACTTATGAGCCGTGACTATGTGATGATGAGTTTGCTGCATGAGAAGTATGTGGATCTTCTCCGCCAGTATTATTATGTGGGAGGCATGCCGGAGGCTGTTTCCAAATACGTGGAGACCGGAGCTTTACGGGAGGTAAGGCGTATCCAGCAGGAGATTCTCCAAGGTTACGATCTTGATTTTTCGAAACATGCGCCCAAAGAGCAAGTGCCGCGTATCCGGATGGTTTGGAACAGTGTGCCTTCTCAATTATTCAAGGAGAATAAGAAGTTTATCTATGGCGCTTTACGTAAAGGTGCGAGGGCCAACGACTTTGAGCTTTCCATACAATGGCTTGTCAATGCGGGTTTGTTGTATAAGGTACCTCGATGCGCGAAACCCGAGTTGCCGCTCGCCGTGTACGAGGACTTATCGGCTTTCAAGCTTTATATGGTAGACCTTGGCTTGATGGGAGCGATGGTCCAGACCGATCCTGCGCAAGTCTTAATAAAGAATGATATATTCAAGGAGTATAAGGGTGGACTAACTGAGCAATACGTTTTGCAACAGATGAAAAGCAATGGCGTGTCTCCCATTTATTATCATACGGCGGACAATTCGCGCCTAGAGCTTGATTTCATCATCCAGCGGGGAGCGGAAATGATCCCGATAGAAGTGAAGGCCGAAGGAAATGTCCGGGCTAATTCCTTGATGAACTTATTGGACAAGGAACCAAGCCTGCATGCGGAGCGATATTCCATGCTGCCTTACAAGGAGCAAGGCAACCTGACGAATATTCCTCTTTATGCGGTATGAAGTAGCAAAGGGCTGATCCCGGTTATCATCATCGCCTACACCCAAGGCGATGAC
>OJPE01000507.1_pt1 | contig 16554 bp, 10 predicted proteins | sample 1598351 | NCBI WGS metagenome assembly OJPE01 (sample SAMN03922475, study PRJEB24848) | human gut metagenome | isolation source: stool sample | host: Homo sapiens | place: Germany | collected 2010-11 | reverse complement strand
TGATCGGTCAGTACGCCCACGGCAACGAACCCAGCCACCACGTCGTCTACCTCTACACGATGATCGGTCAGCCGTGGAAGACCGCCGACAAGGTGCGCGAGATACTGACGACGCTCTACCACGACCGGCCCGACGGGCTTTCGGGCAACGAGGACGTGGGGCAGATGTCGGCATGGTACGTCCTCTCGTCGCTGGGTTTCTACCAGGTCGAACCCGCCGGGGGCCGCTATTTCTTCGGCTCGCCGCTCTTCGACAAGGCTGAAGTGCGTGTCCGCGACGGCGTGCTGACCGTCACGGCGCATAACAATTCCGCCGCGAACAAATACATCCAGGCGGTGAAGCTCAACGGCAAGCCGTATACGAAACCCTATATTGCCTTCGACGACATCGCCGCGGGCGGTGTGCTCGAATTCGAGATGGGTGCCGAACCCGCAGTGTGGTATGAACTCTAAACATCGGAAGGCCATGAAAAAAGGATATATCGCATTTGCCGCCCTCTGCGCCGCCGCACTCGCTTCGTGCACATGTCCTTCGGCCGGGGAGCAGCGCCTCCGTCCTTCGGAGTACGTTTCGGCGCTGGTCGGTACGCAGTCGGATTTTTCGCTCTCGACGGGCAATACCTATCCGGCCATCGCCTTGCCGTGGGGCATGAATTTCTGGACGCCCCAGACCGGCAAGATGGGCGACGGCTGGGCATATGCCTACGGGGCGCACCAAGTGCGGGGGTTCAAGCAGACCCACCAGCCTTCGCCGTGGATCAACGATTACGGCCAGTTCTCGCTCATGCCCGTGCGCGGGGAGGACAAATTCGACGAGGAGTCGCGCGCCAGCTGGTTTTCGCACCAGTCCGAAGTGGCCAAACCCTATTACTATAAGACTTACCTCGCCGACCACGACATCCGCGTGGAGATCACGCCGACCGAACGCGCCGCGATGATGCGCTTCACCTTCCCCGACTCGAAGGAGTCGGGTGTAGTGATCGACGCCTTCGACCGCGGTTCGCAGGTCGGGATGGTCGACGACCGTACGATCGTCGGTTATACCACGCGCAACAGCGGCGGTGTGCCGGAGAATTTCCGCAACTGGTTCGTCGTGCGCTTCGATACGCCGTTCAGCGCCATCGAGCTGACCGATGCCCCGGACGGATACAAACCCGGCAGCAACCTGCTCTATCCCGAAGGGCAGAAGTCCGTCACGGGCGAACATGCCGTGGCCAAGGTGCATTTCGCAACCCGCCGCGGCCAGCAGATATGCGCCAGCGTGGCGTCGTCGTTCATTTCTCCCGAGCAGGCGTTGCAGAACCTCCGGGAGCTGGGCAGCGACGATTTCGAAACGGTGAAGTCCAAGGCGCAGGCGCGCTGGGACGATGTGCTGGGACGCATCGAGGTCGAGGGCGGTACGGACGACCAGTACCGTACGTTCTATTCGTGCCTCTACCGCTCGGTGCTCTTCCCGCGTAAGTTCTACGAGGTGACCGACCAGGGCGAGGTCGTGCATTACAGCCCCTACAACGGCGAGGTGCTCCCCGGCTACATGTATACCGACACCGGGTTCTGGGACACCTTCCGCAGCCTCTTCCCGCTGCTGAACCTCGTTTACCCGTCCGTGAACGCCGAAATCCAGCAGGGACTCGCCAACGCCGCCCGTGAGAGCGGTTTCCTGCCCGAATGGGCGTCGCCCGGGCACCGCGGCTGCATGGTGGGCAACAATTCCGCTTCGGTCGTGGCCGATGCCGTGGTGAAGGGCACGAACGACAAAGACCTCGGGGTGCTCTACGATGCGATGGTGTACGCCACGGAGCACGTGCACCCGACCGTTGCGTCGACCGGACGCTGGGGGCACGAGTACTACAACGAGCTGGGATATATTCCTTACGACGTGAACATTCCCGAGAACGTGGCACGTACGCTCGAATACGCCTACGACGACTGGTGTATTCTGCAGGTGGCGAAGAAACTGAACCGTCCCCAGGCCGAACTGGACAAGTGGGCGGCGCGTGCCCGGAACTACCGCAATGTCTTCGACCCCGAGACCCGCCTGATGCGCGGCCGCCTCAGGGACGGCAAGTTCCAGGCGCCGTTCAGCCCCTACAAGTGGGGCGACGCCTTCACCGAGGGTAACTCGTGGCATTATACGTGGTCGGTATTCCACGACGTCGAGGGGCTCGTCGACCTGATGGGCGGCCGGGAGCAGTTCGTCCAGATGCTCGACTCGGTATTCGTCGTGCCGCCGATCTACGACGACAGCTACTACGGATTCCGCATCCACGAGATCACCGAGATGCAGGTGGCCGACATGGGCAACTACGCCCACGGCAACCAGCCTGCGCAGCACATGATCTACCTCTATAATTATGCGGGTGCCCCGTGGAAAGCCCAGTACTGGGCGCGCGAGGTGATGGATCGCCTCTATTCGGCCTGTCCCGACGGCTATTGCGGCGACGAGGACAACGGCCAGACTTCGGCCTGGTATGTCTTTTCCGCCCTGGGGTTCTATTCCGTCTGCCCGGCTTCGGACGAATACGTCGTCGGTTCGCCGCTGTTCCGCAAGGCCGTCGTGAACCTCGAAAACGGGAATAAGATTGTGCTCGAAGCGCCGGACAACAGCCCCGAGAACCGTTATATCGGAGCCGTGCAGTTCGACGGGAAATCCTATACGTATAATTTCCTGCGCCATTCCGACCTCGTGAAGGGTGCCGGCGTCCGCTTCTCGATGCGTCCCGACCCCGATTACACGCGGGGTACGGAGCCCGGGGATGCCCCTTACTCGTTCAGCCGCGAATAGCACGGACGGGTTGAACCGATGTCAATCCGCCGCGGCCTCACGGCTGCGGCGGATTTTTTGTTTTTGCCGGAATCCCGAAATGTCGATAATTTGTCAATAGAATATGCCCGGGGATTTTGTAAATCGGCTGAAAAGCGCTATTTTTGTAGCGTTGTTTTGACAATTGTTAGGTTAATCCGAACACCTCCCCATGACATCTACCGACAGAATCGACCAACGCGAACGTAAGAAACAGCAGGGCCAGGCCGCTGCGTTCTATTCGTCGTCGTGCCGACAGCAGGATCGGAGTACGCAGATGCAAGGGCAGCAGGTGTCCGGGAGCGGAATACGCAGATAGATACCAGACCGCCATGACATACGTGTCGTGGCGGTCTGTCTTTTTTTCAAACTTAAAACCAAAGGTATGAAGGTCGGTGTTATTATGGGCTCGGTGAGCGATTATGAGGTGATGGCCGATGCCGTCGCCATGCTCGGACAATTCGGTGTCGATTTCGAAAAGCGTGTGGTGAGCGCCCACCGTACCCCTGACCTGCTGTGCGAATATGCCAAGACGGCCAAAAGCCGCGGTATCGGGGTGATTATCGCCGGTGCGGGCGGTGCCGCGCATCTGCCGGGCATGGTGGCCTCGATGACCACGCTGCCCGTGGTGGGCGTCCCCGTGAAGTCGCGTGCCCTGAACGGGCTGGATTCGCTGCTTTCGATCGTGCAGATGCCTGCGGGCGTTCCGGTGGCGACGACGGCCATCAACGGGGCGAAGAACGCGGCGCTGATAGCCGTGTCGATCCTCGCACTGCAGGATGCGGAGCTGGCCGCCCGGCTCGAAGCGTTCCGTGCGAAACAGACCGCCGACGTGCTGGCGGCAGAACTTTAATCCGGCAGGGGAGGCGACTATGGCAGAGAAAACGAAAACGATCGGTATCATCGGCGGCGGTCAGCTGGGGCTGATGATCGTCGAGCAGGCGCACCTGCTCGGGGCGCGCACGCTGTGCCTCGACCCTGCGCCCGACGCCCCCGCGTTCGCGCTGAGCGACGGGCACATCGTGGCGGCGTATGACGATGCCGCGGCGCTCGAAGAGCTTTGCCGCCGCAGCGATGTGGTGACCTACGAATTCGAAAACGTCCCGGGCAGCGTGCTGATCCCGCTGGAAAAGAAATACAACATCCCGCAGGGTTTCCGCCCGCTCTACGATTCGCAGGATCGCCTGCGCGAGAAGGACAATGCCCGCGCCAACGGGCTGCGGACGCCCCTGTACGCCGCCGTGGACGACGAGGCGTCGCTGCGTGCCGCCTTGGCCGAGATCGGATTCCCGGCGGTGCTCAAGACCCGTACGCTGGGATACGACGGCCACGGGCAATTGGTGTTGAAGGACGAGGCCGACGTGCCGCGTGCGCTGCCGATGCTCTCCGTACCCTGCATCCTGGAGGCGTTCGTGCCGTTCGATTTCGAAGCCAGCATCGTGATGGTCTCGGACGGGGAGCGCGTCATCCATTTCCCCATCGGGCGGAACGTCCACCGCGACGGCATCCTCGACCTGTGCTTCGTCCCCGCCGAGGGGATCGACGACGGCCTGCGCAGCCGCATGGCTGCGGCCGGCGAGCGGTTCATGAAATCCTGCCGCTACCGCGGGATCCTCGCCATCGAGTTCTTCATCCGCGACGGGGAGTTCTATTTCAACGAAATGGCGCCGCGGCCCCACAATTCGGGGCACTATACCATCGAGGGGTGCACGACCAACCAGTTCCGCGAACTGGTGCGCTTCCTGCTGGGCGAACCGTTGCAGGAGCCGCGGCTCGTGGCGCCGACCGTGATGAAGAACATTTTGGGGCAGGATCTCGAAGCGGCCGAGAGAGTCGCCGCCGAAAACCGCCCGGGTGTCCATGTCCACCTTTACGGCAAGACCGAGAGCCGTCCGAAGCGCAAGATGGGGCATATCACCTTCGTCGGGATGGACGCCGGGGAATACGGTGCCGCGTGGGCTGACAGATTCGTAAAATAAGTGCAAACGAAATAACATGGAAAACTACCGGATTTTTGTTGAGAAACATCCCCGTTTCCGGGTCGAGGCCGACAGCCTGCGCCGGGAGCTGAACACCAATCTGAACCTGGACATCCGCAGCCTGCGGTTGCTCAACGTCTACGACCTGTTCGGGTTCAGCCGAGAGCTGCTCGAAAAGAGCCGTTACAGCGTCTTTGGCGAAGTGGTAACCGACAGCGTGACCGATTCGTGCGACCTGGCGGGACGGAAATACATCGCCGTGGAGTACCTCCCCGGCCAGTTCGACCAACGTGCCGCGTCGGCCGTCGACTGCGTGCGGCTGATCGACCCGTCGGCCCAGGTGCGCATCCGCTCGTCGAAGCTGTTGCTGTTCGACGATGCCGTTTCCGACGAAGACCTGGCGCGCATTCGCCATTACTATATCAACGCGGTCGAGTCGCGCGAGAAGAATCTGGACGTGCTGACCGACATGGAACAGGCCGAGGTGAAGCCCGTCGCCGTGCTGGAAGGCTTCACCAAGATGACCGACGCCGAACTGGAACCCTGCTGCAAGCGGTACGGGCTGGCGATGAATGCCGACGACCTGCGCGAGGTGGTGAAATATTTCCGTGCCGAGGGGCGCGACCCCTACGAGACCGAGTTGCGCATCCTCGACACCTATTGGAGTGACCACTGCCGCCATACGACCTTCACCACCGAGCTGGAGGGCATCACGGTCGAGGAGTCGTTCGCAAAGGACGAGATCGAGGATTCGCTGGCCCTCTACCTGCGCATCCGCCGCGAACTGGGGCGCGAGCACAAGAGCATCTGCCTGATGGACATGGCGACCATCGGCGCCCGCTACCTGCGCAAGAAAGGGCTGCTGGACGACCTGGAAGTGAGCGACGAGAACAACGCCTGCTCGGTATACGTCGATGTCGATGTCGACGGGGCGACCGAGAAGTGGCTCCTGCAATTCAAGAACGAAACCCATAACCACCCGACCGAGATCGAGCCGTTCGGCGGCGCTTCGACCTGTCTGGGCGGCGCTATCCGCGACCCGTTGTCGGGGCGCAGCTACGTCTACCAGGCCATGCGCGTGACGGGTGCCGGCAATATCTACCAGAAGGTATCCGATACGCTCGAAGGCAAGCTCCCACAGAGCGTCATTTCGAAGAAGGCCGCCGCGGGCTACTCCAGTTACGGCAATCAGATCGGGCTGGCAACGACCCATGTGCGCGAGATTTACCACGAGGACTATGTGGCCAAGCGCCTCGAAGTCGGTGCCGTGGTCGGTGCCGTGAAGGCTGAAAACGTCCGCCGCGAAAAGCCCGTCCCGGGCGACAAGATCGTCATGCTGGGCGGCCGCACGGGGCGTGACGGTATCGGCGGCGCCACGGGTTCGTCGAAAGAGCACAATACCAAGTCGCTCGAAACCTGCGGCAGCGAGGTGCAGAAGGGCAATGCCCCCGAGGAGCGCAAACTCGAACGCCTGTTCCGCCGCCCCGAGGTGACGCGGCTCATCAAGAAATCGAACGACTTCGGCGCCGGCGGCGTCAGCGTCGCCATCGGCGAGCTGGCCGACGGGCTGGATATTTATCTCGACCGCGTGAAGACCAAGTACAGCGGCCTGAATTCCACGGAACTGGCGATCAGCGAGTCGCAGGAGCGCATGGCCGTAGTCGTCGAGGCGAAAGACGTCGCCCGGTTCATGGAATACTGCCGCGAGGAGAATATCGAGGCGGTCGAGGTGGCCGACGTGACGGATACGGCCCGTATGCGGATGTTCAACAAAGGGCGCAAAGTCGTAGACCTCGCGCGTGAATTCATCGACAGCGCCGGGGCGAAGCACTATGCCGAAGCCATGATCGGTGAGGTGGAGAACCGCGATCCCTTTGCCCGTGAGGTCGTGGGCGCGACGTTTGCCGAACGCTTCGAGGAGAACCTGCGCGACAACAATGTCGTCTCGCAGCGCGGCCTGATCGAAATGTTCGATTCGACGATCGGCCGTTCCACCGTGCTGATGCCGTTCGGCGGCCGCACGCAGGGCAGCGAAACGCAGGTGTCGGTGCAGAAACTCCCGACCGACGGTTACACCGACACGGCCAGCATCATGGCCTTCGGCTACAATCCCTACCTGGCCTCGTGGAGCCCTTACCACGGTGCTGCGTATGCCGTCGTCGAAGCTGCTGCCAAGGTCGTGGCTGCGGGCGCGCGTTATGACAGGATGCGTTACTCATACCAGGAATATTTCGAACGCATGACCCGCGATCCCCGCTCGTGGGGCAAGCCGCTGGGTGCCCTGCTCGGTGCGCTGAAGATGCAGGTCGAACTGGGCCTGCCCTCGATCGGCGGCAAGGACTCGATGTCGGGCACGTTCCAGCATATCAACGTCCCGCCCATGCTGATGGCCTTCGGCATCACGACGGTGAATGCCGGGACGGTCATTTCGACCGATTTCAAGAAGGCCGGCAACCGTATCTACCTGGTGCGCCATACGCCTAGGGAGAACCATATGCCCGACACGGCGCAGCTGAAGGACAACTTCGGCTTCGTCAGCGAAAATATCGAACGCGGCAATATCCTCGCCGCATGGTCGGTGGGCTTCGGAGGTGTCGCCGAAGGTCTTGCCAAGATGGCTTTCGGCAACCGCATCGGCGCCGAGGTGGAGATGGACGAGGCGGAACTCTTCGGATACGCCTATGGTTCGATCCTTGTCGAGAGCGCTGTCGAACTGACCCATCCTGCGGCCGGGCTGCTGGGTATGACCGCAGCCGATGGGGCGTTGACCGTCAACGGCGTGAAAATGCCGCTCGACGCCCTCTACAAGGCCAATACCGAGAAATTCGCGGCCGTTTACCCCGACAAGGGGGAGAACCATGCCGGGGTGATGACCTCGGAGCCCGCACCCCGGACTTTCGCCTATCGGGGCGAAGCCGTCGAACATCCGCTGGTCTATATCCCCGTGTTCCCGGGCACCAACTGCGACTACGACACGGCCAAGGCATTCCGCAAGGCCGGGGCCGAGGTCGAAATGAGCGTGTTGTGCAACCTCGGGGGCGACGACATCCTGCGTTCGATCCGCGAAATGAAGGAACATATCCGCCGCGCCCATATCTTCGTACTGAGCGGCGGCTTCTCGTCGGGCGACGAACCCGACGGCAGCGCCAAGTTCATCGTCAACGTGCTCAACAATAAGGATATCCGCGATGAAATCCATGCGTTGCTCGACCGCGGCGGGCTGATCCTCGGCATCTGCAACGGTTTTCAGGCGCTCGTCAAATCCGGCCTGCTGCCTTACGGCCGCCTGGGCATGGTGACCAAGGATTCGCCGACGCTGTTCCGCAACGACATCAACCGCCATATTTCGCAGATCGTCTCGACGCGCGTCTCGACGCTCAACTCCCCGTGGCTCGCGGGCTTTGGCCTGGGCGACATCCACTCGATCGCCGTCAGCCACGGCGAAGGCAAGTTCGTCGTGAGCGAAGAACTGGCCGGGGAGCTGTTCGCCAACGGGCAGGTGGCCTTCCAGTATGTCGATCCCGAAGGGCGTGCGACGGCCGAGGCGCCGTACAACCCCAACGGTTCGTCGTATGCCATCGAGGGCCTGGTGTCGCGTGACGGCCAGATCCTCGGCAAGATGGGGCATACGGAGCGTTACGAGAAAAACCTTTTCAAAAATATTGCAGGCGAGAAGGAGCAGTCGCTGTTCCGCAATGCCGTCGACTATTTCCGCAAAAATTAGTACAATATAAAACTTAAACTCACAAACACCATGAAACAGCTCGAAATGCTCTACGAAGGCAAGGCAAAACAGGTTTTCCGCACCGACGATCCCGACAAGATCATCATCCACTACAAGGATGCGGCAACGGCTTTCAACAACATCAAGAAAGCCACGATCGAAAACAAGGGCGTGCTGAACAACGCCATCTCGACCCTGATTTTCAAGGAGCTTCAGAAGTCGGGTGTCAAGACCCACTATATCGAGACGATCAACGACCGCGACCAGGTGTGCCGCCGGGTGACGATCATCCCGCTGGAGGTGATCGTGCGCAATGTCATCGCCGGTTCGATGGCCCAGCGCCTCGGTATCGAGGAGGGTACGCAGCCGTCGAACGTCATCTACGACATCTGCTACAAGAAGGACGAGCTGGGCGACCCGCTGATCAACGACCACCACGCCGTGGCATTGGGTGCCGTGACCTACGAGGAACTCGAACTGATCTACGCCATGACCTCGCGTATCAACGAGATCCTGCGCAACCTTTTCGCCAAGATGAACATCAAACTCGTGGACTTCAAGATCGAGTTCGGCCGTACGTCGGACGGGGAGATCGTGCTCGCCGACGAGGTGTCGCCCGACACCTGCCGCCTGTGGGACATGACGACCAACGAGAAACTCGACAAAGACCGTTTCCGTCGTGACCTGGGCAAGGTGCGCGAGGCTTACGAGGAGATTTTGGCACGTTTGCAGAAAATCGTCGGGTAATGGTGATGGGGCAGATTAGCGACCGCGAGTTGCATGAGGAGTGCGGGGTGTTCGGCGTCTTCGGAGTCAAGGACGCAGCGTCGCTGACCTACTATGGCCTGCATGCCTTGCAGCACCGCGGACAGGAGGGTGCCGGTATCGTGACCGTCGACCGGGACGCGACGTTCCGCCGCATCAAGGGCGGCGGCCTGGTGACCGAGGTGTTCGGCGAGGGAAACCTCTCGACGCTCAAGGGCGACATGGCCATCGGGCATGTGCGCTATACCACCGCCGGCGGTGGTGGCATCGAGAACGTGCAACCGTTCCTTTTCCGCCACAACACGGGCGATTTCGCGCTGGCGCACAACGGCAATATCGTCAATTCGGCGCTGCTGCGTATTTACCTCGAGAACAAGGGGAGCCTGTTCCAGTCGACCTCGGACAGCGAAATCCTGGCGCACCTGATCAAGAAGGAGACCAAGTATCACGACCGTCCGCGCATCTATTCGATCATCGACGCGCTGAACATGATCGAGGGGGCTTTTGCATTCCTGATCATGACCGCCAATCGCATCTATGCCTGCCGTGACAAATACGGCCTGCGGCCGCTGTCGATCGGCCGGCTGGGCGACGGTTATGTCGTGTCGAGCGAAACCTGTGCCTTCGACGTGCTGGGTGCGGAGTTCGTCCGCGACGTCGAGCCGGGCGAGATCGTCACGATCGACAGCGAGGGCATCCGGAGCCGCGATTTCTCGCAGTATAAGCGTTGCGAGATGTGCTCGATGGAGTATATCTACTTTGCACGTCCCGACAGTGACATCGAAGGGTGCAACGTCCATGCCTACCGCAAGGAGTCGGGGCGCCTGCTCTTCGGCGAGGCGCCTGCCGAGGCGGACATCGTGGTCGGGGTTCCCGACTCGAGCCTCAGCGCCGCGATGGGCTATGCCGAGGCGAGCGGCCTGCCGTATGAAATGGGGCTTATCAAGAACAAGTACATCGGCCGTACGTTCATCCAGCCTTCGCAGGAGCTGCGCGAGAAAGGGGTGCGCATGAAGCTCTCGGCCGTGCGGACGATCGTCAAGGGCAAGCGCGTGGTGCTGGTCGACGATTCGATCGTGCGCGGTACGACCTCGCGCCGCATCGTCACGATGCTCAAGGAGGCGGGGGCCACCGAGGTGCACGTGCGCATTGCCAGTCCCCCGATGACGCACCCCTGCTTCTACGGGGTGGATACCTCGACCCGCGACGAGCTGATCTCGGCGCGCAAGGAGGTGGACGGTGTCCGCGAGGAGATATGCGCCGATTCGCTGGCGTTCCTGTCGCCCGGGGCGCTGCTCAGGGCGGGGAACCGCAAGGATTTGTGCATGGCCTGCTTCACGGGGCACTATCCCACGGCGTTGTACCAGTCGGTCGATGAGGTGAACAAAGACGTAAAATGTTAAGGACTGTTAAAGGAAGATTATAATGGCACAGAGTTATGAGAAGGCCGGTGTGAACCTCGAGGCTGGATACGAAGTGGTGCGGCGCATCAAGAAACACGTGGCATCGACCTCGCGCCTGGGCGTGATGGGCAATATCGGTGCATTCGGAGGCATGTTCGACCTCTCGGCGCTGAACGTGAAGGAGCCGGTGCTGGTGAGCGGTACCGACGGCGTGGGCACGAAGCTCAAGCTGGCGTTCGAGATGGACAAGCACGACACGATCGGCGTCGATGCCGTGGCCATGTGCGTCAACGACGTGCTGGCGCAGGGTGCCGAGCCCTTGGTGTTCCTCGACTATGTCGCCGTAGGCCATAACGAACCCCAGAAGATCGAAGCCATCGTGAGTGGCGTTGCCGACGGCTGCCGCCAGGCGGGTTGTGCGCTGGTCGGCGGCGAGACGGCCGAAATGCCGGGCATGTACTCCGAGGGCGAGTACGACATCGCCGGTTTCACGGTCGGCGTGGTCGAGAAATCGAAGCTCATCGACGGATCGAAGGTCAGGGCCGGCGATGTGCTGGTGGGCATCGCCTCGAGCGGCGTGCACTCCAACGGCTTCAGCCTCGTGCGTAAGATTCTTGCGGATAACTGCCTGGATCTGCACAAGGTCTATCCCGAGTTGTCGAACAAACTGCTGGGCGAAGTGCTGCTCACCCCGACGAAGATCTACGTGAAGCAGGTGCTCGAAGTGATCCGCAGCTGCGACGTACACGGCATCAGCCATATCACGGGCGGAGGGTTCGACGAAAATATCCCCCGCATTCTGCACGAAGGGCAGGGGCTCGAGATCGAGGAGGGCACTTGGGAGATTCTGCCCGTGTTCCGCTTCCTCGAGAAATACGGCAAGGTGGCCCACCGCGAGATGTTCAACATCTTCAACATGGGCATCGGCATGGTCATCGCCCTCGATGCATCGCAGGCGGGGAAAGCCATCGCCATCCTTGCGGAGCAGGGCGAGAAGGCGGCCGTCATCGGACGCGTCACGGACACCGAGGGTGTCGTAATCCGCTAAGGCCGTGCGACGCCTTGCGGTCTTTGCCAGCGGCAGCGGCACGAACTTCGAGGCTATCGCCACGGCCTGCGAGCGGGGAGAGATCCCGGCCCGGGTGGTGCTGATGGTCTGCGACAAACCCGGCGCCGGGGTTGTGCAGCGGGCTGCGGGGCACGGGGTCGAGGCATTCGTATTCGCCCCGAAAGAGTATGCCTCGAAGGCCGACTACGAGCGCGAGATCGTGCGGCGGCTCGACCAAGCCGGCGTGGAGCTGGTCTGCTTGGCGGGGTACATGCGCATCGTCGGCGACGTGCTGCTGGGGGCTTACGGCGGACGGATCGTCAACATCCACCCTTCGCTGCTGCCGGCATTCCGCGGGGCGCATGCCATCGAACAGGCGCTGGAATACGGCGTCAAGGTCTTCGGTGTGACGATCCACTATGTCGATGCGACGCTCGACGGCGGGAAGATCATCTCCCAGCGGGCGTTCGGATACGACGGAGACGACATCGCCGAGCTGGAAGCCCGGATTCATGCGGTGGAATATCCGCTTTATATAGAAACGATTAATAAATTATTAAAGGAATAATAACGATATGCGTGCATTAATCAGTGTCAGCGACAAAACGGGTGTTGTTGATTTCGCCAAGGGCCTGCGTGCCCTGGGCTGGGAGGTGATCGCCACGGGCGGCACGATGAAACTGCTCTCCGACAGCGGGGTCGAGGTTATCAACATCAGCGACGTGACGGGCTTTCCCGAGATCTGCGACGGCCGCGTCAAGACCCTGCACCCCAACGTGCACGGCGGCCTGCTGGCGCGACGCGACGATCCCGAACACCTGAAAGCCCTGAAAGACAACGATATTGAATTTATCGACATGGTCTGTGTGAACCTCTACCCGTTCCGCCAGACCATTGCCAAACCCGATGTGAAGATGGAGGACGCCATCGAGAACATCGACATCGGCGGCCCTTCGATGCTGCGTTCTGCGGCCAAGAACTGGGCCGACGTCACGGTGGTCTGCGACCCTGCGGACTATGAGCAGGTGCTCGGTGAAATCCGTGCCGGCGGCAATACGGAAAAGGCTACGCGCCTGAAACTTTCGGCCAAAGCATACACCCATACGGCTGAGTACGATGCGATGATCGCGGCCTATATGCGTGCACAGGCCGGGCTTAACGAGAAGCTGTTCCTCGAATTCGACCTCGTGCAGTCGCTGCGCTACGGGGAGAACCCCCACCAGTCGGCCAAGTTCTACCGTGAGGAGAAAGAGGTGCCTTATTCGCTGGCTTTTGCCCGCCAGCTCAACGGCAAGGAGTTGTCGTACAACAATATCCAGGATGCCAATGCCGCGCTGTGTATCGTCCGCGAGTTCGATGAGCCGTTCTGCGTGGGGCTCAAACACATGAATCCCTGCGGTGCTGCCGTCGGCAAGGATGTCGTGGATGCCTGGACGAAGGCTTATGAGGCCGACAAGGTGTCGATCTTCGGGGGTATCGTCGCCACGAACCGCACCGTAACGCGCGAGGCGGCCGAGTTGATGAAACCGATCTTCCTCGAGATCATCATGGCGCCGAAATTCGACGAAGGGGCGCTCGAAGTGCTCTGCACGAAGAAAAACCTGCGGCTGCTGGAGGTCGATATGCAGCAGGGGGCCGTCGACCCCAAGCAATATGTCAGCGTCAATGGCGGCCTGCTGGTGCAGGAGCTTGACGTGGTGACGAAAACCGTCACGGCCGATATGTGCGTGACGAAGGCAAAACCTGCCGCGGCACAGATGGACGACCTGAATTTCGGCTGGCATATCGTCAAGCACGTTAAGTCGAACGCCATCGTCGCCGTCAGGGATGGCCGTACGCTGGGCGTGGGCGCCGGGCAGATGAACCGCATCGGCTCGGCCGAGATCGCCCTCCGGCAGGCGCATGCCGCCGGCGTCACCGAAGGGCTGGTGCTGGCTTCGGACGGCTTCTTCCCCTTCGACGACTGCGTGACGCTGGCTGCCGAATACGGCGTGACGGCCATCGTGCAGCCGGGCGGTTCGGTACGTGACGAGGACTCGATCCGGAAGGCCGACGAGAAGGGCATCGCCATGGTATTCACGGGCGAGCGCCATTTCAAACATTGATTTTCGATTATCGCGGCACCTTTCGCCTCACCGTGCCCGCTCCGGGCGGGAAACAGGATGCTGTGCCCCGCCCGAAGCGGACTTCGCCAAGGTGAAATCCGCTTCCGTGGCGATCGGAAATCGGACGGTATAAATAAAAACTTTTGCCGCTGCGACAAGCCTCTCCCGAGGGAGGGACTTGGGGAGAGTGCCGGACTTGTGAGCGGCGGTAGGCCGTGCATACATCGTCCGGCGGCATAACGGCGGTGAAAACTGTTAATTCGTATTCGTATGAAAGTTTTGGTTATTGGCGGCGGTGGCCGTGAACATGCAATTGTGGATGCGCTGTCGCGCTCGCCCCGGGTGGAGAAGATATTTTGCGCCCCCGGCAATGCGGGTATTGCGGCGCAGGCCGAGTGCGTGGCTATCCGCGAGACGGAGGTGGAGCGGCTGCGCGATTTTGCGGCGCAGAACGGCATCGGTCTTACGGTCGTCGGCCCCGAGGTGGCGTTGGCGGCGGGTGTGGTCGATGCGTTCAAGGCCGCCGGGCTGCGGGCTTTCGGCCCTACGAAGGCTGCCGCGCGTATCGAGTCGAGCAAGGAGTTCGCCAAAGACCTGATGGCCAAATACGCCATTCCGACGGCCGGTTACCGGGCCTTCACCGATTATGCCGCGGCGATGGACTATGTCGCTTCGCGTCCGCTGCCTGCCGTGCTGAAATACGACGGGCTGGCCGCGGGCAAGGGCGTGGTGATCGCCGAGACGATGGAGGAGGCCGATGCCGCCCTGAAGGACATGTTGCTCGACGACAAATTCGGCGCGGGCAAGGTCGTCGTCGAGGATTTCCTCACGGGGCCTGAATTTTCGTTCATGTGCTTCGTCTCCGGGCATAAGGTATGGCCGATGGTGCTGGCGCAGGATCACAAGCGGGCATTCGACGGCGACAAGGGGCCCAATACGGGCGGTATGGGCGCATATTCGCCCCTGCCGTTCATTACGGCCGAGGATGAACGCTATGCGCTCGAGAAGGTGTTGCAACCGACCGCTGACGCGATGGTCGCCGAGGGCTGCCCGTTCGAAGGCGTGCTTTACGGAGGCCTGATGAAGACCCCGCAGGGGATCAAGGTCATCGAATTCAACGCCCGTTTCGGCGATCCCGAGACCGAGGTCGTGCTGCCACGCCTGAAAAGTGACATCGTGGATATCTTCTGCGCTGTGGCCGACGGCGGCGATACGCAGCTCGTATGGCACGATTTCGCCACGCTCGGCATCGTGCTCGCCTCGAAAGGCTATCCCGGAGCCTATGAAAAGGGCTGCGAGATCAAGGGGCTCGACCGGGTGGAAGGCGCCCTTTACCACATGGGGACTAAGGCCGACGGCAGCCGCATCCTCACCTCGGGCGGCCGCGTGCTGTTCGTCGTGGGCAAAGGAGCCACGCTCGCCGAGGCGCACGCCAATGCGCTGCGGGATGTCGCACGCATCGAATGCGACAACCTCTTCCATCGCACCGACATCGGACATTGGGCATTTGAAAAATAGTTATATATTAAGGTATGGTTATCAGCGGAAAAGAACTCTCAGCAAAACTCAAGGCCGAAATGGCCGCCGAAGTGGCTGCCTTCGGCGCGAAATACGGACGCGTGCCGCATCTGGTCGTAATCCTCGTGGGCGAAGACCCGGGCAGCGTCTCCTATGTGACGGGCAAGGCCAAGGCCTCGGCCGAGGTCGGCATCCGCAATACGACGATCCGCAAGCCCGAGTCGATCTCCGAGGCCGAGTTGCTCGGCATCATCGCCGACCTGAATGCCGACGAAGGCGTCGACGGAATCCTGGTGCAGCTGCCCCTGCCCAAGCATATCGACGAGGACAAGGTGATCGCCGCGATCGACAAGGAGAAGGATGTCGACGGCTTCCATCCCCTCAATGTGGCGGCTTTGTGGCAGAAACAGCCCTGTACGCTGCCCTGTACGCCGAAAGGTATCCTCAAAATGCTGCGGGCTGCGGGCGTGGAGATCGCCGGCAAGGAGGCCGTGGTGATCGGCCGCAGCAATATCGTCGGGCTTCCCGTCTCGAAATTGCTGTTGGATGCCAATGCCACCGTGACCATGGCGCACAGCCGTACGCGTAACCTGGGCGAGGTGACGCGCCGCGCCGACATCCTGGTCGTGGCGATCGGCCGCCCGAAGTTCGTAACGGCGGATATGGTGCGTGACGGTGCCGTGGTGATCGACGTGGGGGTCAACCGCGATCCCGAAACCGGCAAGCTGTGCGGTGACGTCGATTTCGCTGCTATCGAGCCCAAGGCGTCGGTCATCACCCCTGTTCCCGGCGGCGTGGGGCCGATGACGATCTGCTGCCTGATGGAGAATACGATCGAGTGCTTCCTGCGGCGTATCGCACGGAAATAGCCCCGAATCGCCTGACCCGGGCGTTGTTCGCCTCCGGGCTCTCCCCCGCAAAACCCGAAGTTTTCACTTCGGGTTTTTTAGTGCCTTGCCTTTTTCCGGCCTTTGCCGTTGGGGAGGGCGGTTTTTCTGCGGCCTGCTTCGAGCAATGCATGTCCGGTATTTTGCCGGGTTCAGGCGCCTTTTCCGTCGATTTTTAGGAAGCTGTAATCATATCCGCCCACAAGATATATTAAGTAGCTCGATATGGTATACAAAAATGCTTTTTATGTATGCTTCTGCGGTTCATATGGTACCTGTCTCTTATACACATCTCCGAGCCCACGAGACGCTACGCTATCTCG
>OJPE01000455.1_pt1 | contig 17587 bp, 15 predicted proteins | sample 1598351 | NCBI WGS metagenome assembly OJPE01 (sample SAMN03922475, study PRJEB24848) | human gut metagenome | isolation source: stool sample | host: Homo sapiens | place: Germany | collected 2010-11 | reverse complement strand
GGCTCGGAGATGTGTATAAGAGACAGATGTACAGGCGAACCAAAAATATAGCCGTCATAAACAGGTGCCAGCTCCAAAAATTCATTGACCTTGTCATGAAAAACGCAGCGGCCAGTTTTGGCACAGCCGTGACAGGCAATACAGCCCGCAATAGCTTTAGTACCGATCCAGAAAATATCTGTTTCGATGCCCTCCTGTTCCAATGCAGACGCAACTTCTGCCAGCGCCGTATATGTGCAGCCTTTTTCATGGGGGCTGCCGTTAACCAATATTACTTTCATCTTTACTCCGCTCCTTTACTTTGTTGTCTTTCCACTGCTCCTGACATAACTATACAACCTTGAGCGCACTCCAGGTCAAGTGAATTATTTTCAAATTTTACTGCTTTTCTGTCTGTACATAAAAAAACAACAGGCGGCAAACCTTTACCACCTGCTGTTTTTGACTTTCTCTATTTTATTAGTGATGCCACAATAAATGCTGGCTTACCGACAGTTCCAGCCTGACTACTACAAGGAGGCAAATAATAACCGCAGTAGCAACCATGCCGATAACACCGCTCCAGCCATAGCTTTCCAAAAATACGCCGCCTAAAGTACCCAGTGAGCTTGCACCGGCATAATAGAAAAACATATACATCGACGATGACTGCGCTTTATCGCCCTGATTAAGTTTTCCTACCCAGCCGCAGGCTACGGAATGTGAACCCAGCATCCCAAAAGTAAATATAGCCAGACCTATAAATTTAAATACAAGCGGCTGCAGTAAAGTCAGAAGCCCGCCGGTCAGCATTATCAAAAGGCCCAGAATAAGTACGCGCCCGTTACCATGCTGATCTGATAATCTGCCCATATAGGTAGAGCTGAAGGTTCCAAACAAATAGACTACAAACAGCAGCCCTACTACAGTCTGGCTTAATGAATAAGGCGGTGCCAGTAAGACATAGGAAATAAAGTTAAAAACAGCAACAAAAGAACCCATAATCAAAAATGCAACCAGGTAAATCCATAATAATTTCTTATTTGCCAGAGCGGTATGAAAGGTTTTTATCAGCTGCAGTCCGCCTGACTGGCGCTGCCGCTGATATTTCGGTTTAGGCAGCAGCATAAAAAAAGCAATACCGACAGCAAGATATAAAATGCCGATCACAATCAGCCCCATGCGCCAGGAAACAAAATCAGTAATCGCGCTGACCACAAGCCGTCCAAACAGGCCTCCCACTGTTGTTCCGCTGATATAGATCCCAATTACAGTACCGACGTTAAACGGCTCAAATTCCTCATTGATGTAAGCAATTATCAACGAAGGAAATGCAGCTAAAAGCAATCCCTGTATCAGACGCATCCCCAGAATAGCTTCAAAACTGCCGCTGAAGCCTATCATAATAGTCAGTATTGCAGCGCCTATCAAGCCGACAGCAGTTGCCAGTTTACGGTCAAAACGCGGTGCCAAACCGGCAATCAGCAGCATTGCTGCTGACATCCCCACCAATCCTAAAGATACTGCCAGACTCCCCTGTACTGCATTGAGCCCAAAGCTGGAAGCAATAACCGGTATAATCGGCTGCACACAGTACTCGGCACCAAAAGCCGCCATACTTCCTAAAAAATAATAAACAGCGTTCGCCAGTAAACCTGCGAACCTGTTTTTATATACTCGCGATTTTCCACTTAAAAGCCCCTTTTCTCTATAACCTGCTTTTAATTGTATACTTTCTGCCGTATTAGTCAATTCCTAAAATAAATAAAAGCACCGATGGCGGCCGGTGCTTTTATTTATTTTTTCATCTCATTCACCTTTACTGCCGTTATTCACGCAGCTCGGCCAGCGAAGGCAATGCAGCACGTACAGGCTTCCACAGCATGATCGAAACAGTATAATCGATCAGCGAATGTAAAAATGTACCAACCCCTACCAGAACAAGTACGCTCATAACATAACCGTCGGCAAGCTGTTCCGGTTTGAAAATGCTGCCGGCCAGAAAGAAAGGTGAAACGACGGCAACCTCGGCCAGAGCATGTACAAAGGCCAGCCCACCATTAAACACAGTGCTTGGCAATGGCTTTTCAATGATTTCCGGTATTTTTCTGATCAGCACAGCCCCAAGCAGGGCAAAACAGATATGGCTGGCAGCCCTCAGAGCAATAATTACAGGCGTCGTCATAAAAAATCCCAGCGTCGTTCCCAAGCAAACTACTGCGGCCAGCTTCGGCGATATGAACATCGCAATAAAAATAGCCACATGGCTGGCCAGCGTAAACGACATCGGCCCGATCACTATTTTAGGCATCAGCATCGGAACAACGATACCGATACCACACAGTACCCCGGCCAATACAAGCTGATTGATATTCTTGCTTTTCATTTCGCAGCTCTCCCCTCATCATTCATCCTTCTGCCTCATTGATAACGAAAACAGCGCCTCAGGGCGCTGTTTTATTTTAACACAGTTTGCAAAAAAGCCTGCAGACGTTCATTTTTCGGATTAGTAAAAATATCCTCAGGCCTGCCCTGTTCCTGTACTCTGCCATCAGCCATAAAAATAACTTTGGTCGCTACTTCGCGGGCAAAACCCATTTCATGAGTCACTACCACCATCGTCATTTTTTCTTCAGCCAGTTCACGCATGGTACGCAGAACCTCCCCTGTCAATTCAGGATCCAGCGAAGATGTCGGCTCATCGAAAAGCATGATCGACGGCTTCATCGCTAAAGCGCGGGCGATAGCTACACGCTGCTGCTGACCGCCGGAGAGCTTCCGCGGATAAACATCCGCTTTTTCGGACAAGCCAACCTTGCCTAAAAGTATTTTTGCTTCTTCGATTACTTGGGCACGGTCGCGCTTCTGCACCTGCACCGGTGCTTCAATCAAATTCTGCAGCACTGTCATATGCGGAAACAAGTTAAACTGCTGAAACACCATTCCCATTTTACAGGCAATTCGGCGGCTTTCGTCACCGGGTGCATATACCACCTCACCTGTGCTGCTGGTATCAGCAAGCAGCTCACCGTCAATAATGATCGTGCCCCTGTTGATAGTTTCCAGCTTGTTCAAACAGCGCAGCAAAGTACTTTTACCGCTGCCGCTGGGACCGATGACGGCAATGACTTCGCCTTCTTCGACATCAAGATCTATACCCTGCAAAACGTTCAGTTCCTGAAAACTTTTATGAATATTACGTGCTTCGATTTTTTTCATGGCTTACTCCCATCAATCGTACTTCGAAAATCTTTTTTCCAGTTTGTCAAATCCGTAGGTCAGAACCAGCGTCATCAGCAGATAAAAAACACCGGCTACAAGAAACGGAGTAATACTGAAATCACGCTGCACCAGATTACGTGTCGTCCGCAGCAGATCATTCATTGCCAAAACATAAATCAAAGAAGTATCTTTGACCAGAGTTATCGTCTCATTGCTGACAGGCGGCAGGATAATGCGAAAAACCTGCGGCAGAATAATACGGCGCATGGTCTGTACATAATTCATGCCCAAAGTACGGGCCGCTTCATACTGGCCTTTAGGAATAGCCTGGATACCGGCGCGGAAAATTTCGCAGAAATAAGCGGCATAATTAAGTACAAACGCAAAAATAGCCGCCTGAAAATCATCCATCCTGATCCCGATACCGGGAATAAATGGAAGTCCGTAATAAACGAATAAAAGCTGCAGCATCAGCGGCGTACCGCGCAGCAGCCAGACATAGACACCAACGGCACTGCGCAGGTCGCCAAGTGACGAAACCCTCGCCAGAGCCAGCAGTATACCTAAAGGTATTGACAAAACAATAGTAATAAAAAACAATTTTAAAGTTTCGATCGTTCCCAGCCACATCTGCGGCAGGATGGAAATAATATAATCCATTATGAGTCTCCGTATCTGCATTAAAAATAAGTAGAGTAAAAGGGCCGACAGCTCATGCCATCGGCCCGGAGCTTATTAATATTTAGTGATGTCAACACCCATCCATTGTTCAGAAATCTTTTTCATGGTGCCGTCTTTTTTCATTTCATCCAGTGCCTTGTTGATTTTCTCACTGTATTCTTTATCATCCTTACGGAAGGCAACCGCTACGACTTCGTCGCCCAGATTTTCTTCCAAAGCTACATATTTATCAGGATGTTTGACCATATAATAACGAGCCAGAACAGCGTCAACTACCATGGCATCGATACGGCCGGCGTCCATATCCATATAAACAGCAGCAAAGTCAGGATATTTTCTGTAATCTTTCAGGGAAGTCCTCAGTTCATTATTTCTGTCAAGAATATAAGAACCGGTACTGTCATCCTGTACTGCCAGAACTTTACCCTTCAAATCAGCAATTTTAGTAATCTCAGACCCTTTAGGAACAACTACCAGCTGAGCATTTACCATATAGGGCTTGGAGAGCGTATAAGCTTCCTGACGCTCCGGGTTGACTGTAAAGCAGTTCCAGATCGCATCGATACGCTTACCCTTGATCTCTGCTTCCTTGGAAGCCCAGTCGATCGGTTTAAATTCTACTTCCATACCAGCACGCTTGCAGGCTTCTTTAGCGAGGTCGATATCATAACCGACGATCTCGTTCTTTTCATTACGGAAGCCCATCGGCGCAAAATTGTCATCAAGACCTATCACCATTTTTTTAGGACTGTCACTGCCGCAGCCTGCAACCAAAGACAAAGCCATCAGCAGCGTCATAGCCAAAAGTAAAAATTTCTTCATCATCCATCCCCCTCTAAGGTGTTGTTTTCTTACTACGCTTTTGATTATACTTTAGTATGCTAAATTTGTAAAGAGGTAAATTGATTTTTTTTGAAATTTTTTGCAGGAATTTTCCTTACAGCTGCGAATCTTATTTCAACAGCAGTATTTTATAACGAAAGAGGGGCTTGTGATGATCGTCACTGAAAGAAAAACCGATATTTTTGAACGCCGGGCCGGCGGTAAAGGCAATACTATTATGGAGCACATCGTCGATGAAAAGGTTTACGGCGGCAAAATAGCCGCTTATGCGCGCGTAATTCTTAAACCCGGCTGTTCACTCGGTTACCACAAACATGAAGGCACCAGCGAAACTATTTATATCCTGCAGGGTACGGCCTTATATAATGACAATGGCACTGAAAGCACGCTGACTGCAGGCGCAGTTGTTTTCTGCCCCGAAGGCGAAAGCCACAGCATCGAAAATATTGGTCAGGATGACCTGCTGGCCATGGCGCTGATCGTCAACGAAAAATAAATTTCAAATAATTACAAAACATATTAAAACACTGCTGTGAACTTTGGTTCACAGCAGTGTTTTAATATTTATTCGGATTTATTTTACTGCTCGCAGCAAAGCGACGCTCACTTAGAACGTGAACCTTAGCCCGGCGTTGACGCTCCACTTTTTGTTGATGTCGCCGCCGAAGCCGCGCGTCACTTCGCCATAGAAGTTGCCCGTCCTGCTGATCCTGACGTTGCCGCCCAGCCCCAGCTCGAACCAGGTATCGCCGTAGTCGTTGTGCTTGGTCAATATATCATTGGTTCCGCCTGCATCCGAGGTCAGCTGCAGGTCGCGCTCACCGGCAAATTCGTGCAGCAGGTCGGCTTTCAGATAGATATCGCTGCCATTTTCTATCTTCTGTCCCATGACGAAGCCGATACGGCCGATGGCGCTGTTCATGCCGTCGATACGGCCAGTGACGCCTCTATCGGTGGTGTAGTCGATACCGGCCAGCCTGCCAATGGTAAATTGTGCCTGTGGCTCAACAAAGAAACCTGCTTCAAAATCAAAGCGTTTGCCGTATTCCACACTAAGACTGTAGGCGTGCTGCTTGTAGCTGGCTTTATCCGGGTAGTCGCCGTAGGATTCCAAATCGGTCGAGAAGTTGCCTACACGGGCCGTAACATTGGTATATGCGCCGCTGCCTGTTGTCCAGATGCCATAAAGGCTAAAGGATCTCAGATTATCTTTGCTGCTGCCGGGGGCGTAGCTGCCGCTGCCATCGCCGTAGTCGATAGCGCCGCCATAGATACTTCCGCCCTTGAACTGCTTCTCAAATCCCAACTGATAAAGGTTGTAGCGTCCTTCGTAGCCTGAGCCGCTGAAGCGCCCTGCCTGCGTCCTCGCCCAAACGCCGTCTGCCTGCTCTCTGCCGCTTGCCAGTGCTCCCAAACGACTGCGCAGACTGTCGTTGGTATTGCGCCACATAGCATAGCTGTTATCGGCAGCATCCAAAAGCACGCTCGTATCATTATTGACTGTTTTGACCATATTTGTCAAATACCAGTTGTTGGCCGAAAGCCCCAGAGCATCACCTTTAGACAGTGTGGGGTCAACGTCCCACAGTCCTCCGGCATTGAATTCTTTACCCACAAAGGTCAGTTTGCCGCTGGCATCGGTTATCAAAAGCTGCTTATGTTCCCCTGTTACTTCAATATTGTTTAACTTGCTCAAGTCTTTGATCTGTACATAGTGAGTACCGACATCAGCATGGGTAATGGTAACTTTATCGCTGTTGGCTTCACCTGCCAGATCGGTATCCAGGATAAAGGTGGTGCCGCTGCCGCTAAGCGTATCTATGGTCAGGCTTTCATAGGCCGGTGTTCCCGCGCGTGTCACACTGCTGTCAGTCATGTCGATAACTGCATTATTTGCCGTCAGCGTGCCATTGATATTGAAACTGCCGCCATCAATGTTTTCTAAAACCATACTACCGCCTGTCATGGTCATCCCACTGACTATACCGCCGCTGCTCATCTGCATAATACCGCCGTTAAGCTCTGTATCAAGGGCTGTACCACCATTAAGAATAAGCTGCTCGCCGCCGCTGTTAATGATCGTCCCGCTCATCTGTGCTCCGCTTATAATGCCCATGGTCACGTTGGTGCCGCCGCTGCCAAGTGTCATATTATCATAACCGGAAGTGATATTGTCGATGATCTGCATACCGCCGCTATAGGTAATATTAGATATATTGCCGCCGCTGCCAAGATAGACAGTTCCGCCGCTGTTCAAAACAGTATCCAGTGACGTGCCGCCGACTGAAACGATTTGTGTACCGCCGTTCAAGGCGTTTACCGTACCCTTACCACTGCGGGAAACAACCTGCGTACCACCGAGCATAGTACTCACTGTGCCGTTGCCACCGCCGGCAACAGTTTGCGTGCCGCCGTTCAGAGTGTCGACTGTACCAGTACCGCTACTGCTTATAACCTGACTGCCACTGTTCATTGTACTGACCAGACCTGTACCTCCCCCCATGATATTCTGCTCACCACCGTTTAAAGTCTCTATCATGCCATTACCACTAACTCTAACGATCTGTGTTCCGCCGCTCATATCGACTACCGTGGCACTGCCGCCCTTGAATACATACTGCTCGCCGTCCAGCATAGTAACGATCGTACCGATGGCATTGGAGTAAACGATCTGCCCGCCGGCGCCATCATGGTTGTCAAGAGTAATGATCGTACCGGTGCCGCCATCATCAACCAACTGCGTACCCGATTTCAATGTGACCACCGTACCGACAGCATTGGCCGAGATCCACTGTGTACCGGTAGTGTTCATGATGTTGATTATACCGGTACAGCCTTCGTTCACATATTGCTGGTAGCTGTTAAGCTCGTTTATCATACCTGTGCCGCCAGAGTAGATAAACTGCCCAGCGGGACCATTCATAGTTCCTACTGAGCCAACACCGCCGGAGATGTACTGAAGACCGTCCATAGTCTCCACCTTACCTGTGCCACCTTCGTAGACAGTTTGATAGCCACCGTTCATATCAATTACCGTGCCAATGCCGCCGCTAGATACAAACTGCGTGCCGCCTCCATCCATTTTACTGACTGTGCCGGTCCCGCCGCTTGATATCGTCTGCAGACCAGCGCCGTTTACGTCACCACTCATAACACTTACAATACCGTTTTGTCCAGAGGTTATAGTCTGCGTATCGCCCTTCACCATAGTGGCTACGCTGGCATTGCCGCTATAATCAGTGGCTTCGGCGCGGGCAAATATGGCCCTGTCCACTACGTCTGCCAGCTGGGGCAGCACGGCGTAATCCAAAGGCGCAGCATCGCTACGCAGGGGCTGGACTGGGGCAGGCACCGTTTTCCCAGCCGCGGCCAGTGCTGCCACCGGAGCTGTGACATTGACAAGGTTCATGCCCATAACTACTGTCGCCAGAACTTTTTCTGCCCGTTTTTTGCGTTTTTCCCCCAGCAGTGATTTTACCCTAGATTTCAAAGGCACAAACTTCCCCCCCAGATGTACACACGGAATGTCCTGCCTGATCATTAACTCCTGTTTATTTAAATTTTTATGTTTTCTCATCTTCTTTTCTTCTCTCTTAACTTTATTTTGGAGTAAAACTCTTACTGTACTTTTTCAAAGCCTTCCATAGCTATGCCAGCTTCTATGGGCAGGCACAGCATATTTAGCGAGATATAATTGCTTTCGATCCAGCCTTTTTCTGTCTGCTGCTTTATCGTAAAAATATTTTCCTTCACGCCTTCATAATTATTGGGGTTATACATGGTCGGTTTGTGCCAGTACAAGTCGTAGCCCTGCTGTTTTATCCATTCCACCAATTCCTGCGACTTTTCTGCACGGTCGTTTTCTACATACAGGATCGGCCGATATTTACGAAGGTTTTCTGCCGCGCCCTGTAGTACGGGCAGTTCAATGCCTTCTACGTCTACTTTGATAAAGTCGCAAGCCGACAGCTTAAGACTATCGATGGTGATAACCTCTACTTCTTCACCTTCGCTGCAACTGCCCAAGGCCAGACCACCCCAGTTCACTTCTTTTTCGCAGTCCTGCATTGGTACCAGCAGCTTGCCCGGTGCGTTGCTAAGGGCTTTTTGGAAGCCGTAGATATTGGTCAGGCTGTTGAGCGCCGCATTGCCAAGCAGTGTCTGGAACATCAGCCGCTGGGGCTCAAAGGCATAGACCCTGCCATTCGGCCCTGCCAGCTGCGCCAGTCCCAGTGTATGCGCGCCCAGATTGGCTCCGGCTTCGATAACTGTGTCGCCGGGTTTTACTACCTGGCTAAAAACATCGTATTCACCTTCTGAATATTCGCCGTAGACCTTCAGCGCTTTGCCGATAAACTGATCGTGCCTGTTAAAGACCATCAGCCCATGCCGGCATTGACGTACTATGTTAAATTTTTCTGGCATTTTTACTTCTCCTTATGTTTTTTACTGCAAGAGGCAAGGTTCATTTTCTTATCCGCGCTTTTTTTGCTTTGCCTGTTGTTTTAGCGGCAGTGGTTTTATTTATTGCTGCACTTGCTATGGACTCAGCTTCTGCTGACGCTGCTTTATCTGGAGCCGGCTGTTTTGGTGCCAGCGGATCCAGCTGGTAGTCTGCCATCAGTTTGTCTATAACTTTGTTTACCGCTTCGGGGGTTATGTAGCGGCTGCATTCAAACTGGCGGTCGGTGCCTTTAAGGCGTGGGCACCATTCAAAGTCTTTGTGGTCGAATACTACCTGGGTATCGTTCCAGCAACCGTTGCAGACGTGGTAGTTTATGACACGGTAGGGTGTGGCAAATTCGTTAAACGGCAGGGTAAAGCCGCTGATGAGTACGACAGGTATGCCTACGCCGTTGGCTACCCAGCTAAGACCGCTGGACAGGCCGATGAAGAAGTCGGCATGGTATAAAAGGTCGATACGTTCTGACAGGGGCAGCTTGCCGGTAAAGTCTTCGACGCCGTAGGGGATTATGTTAAAGCGACTGTTCATACCGTAGACATTTTCGCGGTCTATGCACAGCACCCTGTAGCCTTTGGCTTTAAGGTGTTTGACGACGCCCAGCCAGCCGCTGCCGTTGTTCCAATATTTGGCCTGGCTGCTGGACTGGGCGGCGATGCAGACGTATGGTCCTGCTATTTTACGTGTTTTGTCTTTGGGCAAAAGCTTGACGCTAAGCTGAGGCGGTTCGCCTCCTTCGTCCAGCCCCAGGATCATGGCGGCGTTTTGATGCAGGCCGCGAATGCGAAAGTCTGATGGCTGGTGCAACCTGTCGTCGCAGGGAAAGAAGATGCCCATATAGTAGCTGGCGTACAGCCCTTCAGGCCGTTCTTCCGGTTTGAGAAAGTGTATCTTAGGATAGGCTGGTTTAAACAGCTCTGCCAGTTCTTCGGCCATGGAGCAGTAAAGCTGGCAGCCGTGCTTTTGGCGGAAGGCTTCCGCATAGGGGAACCAGGCCAGAATATCTCCCAATATCCCGACCGGGAATTTTAACAGCACTTTTTGGCTGCGCAGATCCAGGTCGTGGGCAAAGACCATTTTATCTTTTTCGTATACTTCGATACGAAAATCGATAAAATACTTTTTGCTGCTGGCAACCAAAACGCCGCTGGCAGGTGCGTCGTAGACAGTAAGACAGGCTTTGCGGTCAATAAACCGAACCCTGTACTCGCCCTGGGGCACGGTGACGCGGGCGCCGTAGTTAAAGTCGAAGCTGATACCTGCAATACCGCTTGGCTGCTGCACCTGGCCTGCGGCGAAGGTCATATAGGGTTTTGGCGCTGCCTGAGGTGCCTGTCCCTGCTGGGGCAGGCCGCCGTTGTTACCATCGCTGTTGCCTTTGGCAGAGTATGCCATTTCTTCGTCACTGGCTGATTTTATTTCCGTCATAGTCATGTCTTCCTGTTCGTTTTGTTTTCTATCAGTCTAAACTTTTACACAACAGTACCGCTTATTTGTTTAAAGCTGGAAGCGTTACGGCTGACCGCTTTTTTTAACCAGTGTCAGCAGCAGCTCCATATCACTTTGGGTATACCGCTTATCCTGTCCGGTCCCGCCGACTGCTACGTTGGCCGCCTGCCGGGGGTCAAAAAAACATTCCAGCTGGCAGTCAAAAAGGTTGGCCAGGCGCAGCAGCTGTTTCAGGCTGAACTTGACGCGGCCGCATTCCATATTGCTCAGATGGGTCTGACTGATGCCCAGCGTTTGCGCTACATCCTGCTGGCGCAGCTTGCGCATCGTGCGCAGGAACTTGACATTGGCTCCGATTTTTTCCAGACAATCTGCATCGTACATCGTTTACCTCCGCCTTTCTCATTATTTTTAAGGTAAAATTTTACTGCTTTTCAGATAGATTCTTTGGTTTTCATTTGATTTTCTTTTCTTAAAACGGTGTTTTTATTTCTCAGAGTAATAATAATTATTATAGCACGTATGTACCCCCCCACAAGACATACAAACGGATATTTATCATAGACTTCCGTTTTGCCCCTCCCCGGCACTTATACAACAACCATCAGCGGGCAATGCTCTGCACGTGGTCACTGTCCTCCTGCTGCCCGCCTGCGCCGTCAGCAATGCAAAAAAATACCCCTCGTATACTTTGCAAATACACAAGAGGTCAGGATTTATTTAAGCAAAAAAATTTAGCCCCAAAGGGGCTAAGTATTCTACGGCGTTATTTTGCTATTTATTTTTTTAAAACAGGCGTACACTTAAACACAAAACTCCGGCTTCTAAACAGCCGGAGTTTTTATTTATTGCGGTTTTTATATTTGTTCACGTGCCAGCTTTTTCTGCAGCCAGAACATCCGCAGCGTTAAGAAAACCGCCGAGAAAAACAAGCCTATATCCAGGCTCTGCCAATATGCGGCAGGACCATGCTCCATTACAAAATCCAGGAAACAGCCCAAGGGCAGACAAACCACCCAATAGGCAAAAAAACCGGAATAGAAGGTTGCTTTAACATCTTTATACCCGCGCAGGATTCCCTGGATCGGCGCTGCCGTCGCATCAAACAACTGAAAAAAGATTGCATAAAACAAAAAGCCGACTACTTTTTCAATAATGACAGGGTCAGTAGTGTAGAGCATGGCTATATAAGGTCTGTTAGTGTAAACCAGCACCGCCAGAAAAATCGCGATGGCCATATTGAGAGCAATGCCCATACGACTGAATTTCTGCGCTTCCTCAAAACGTTTGGCACCTGCTTCGACCCCAACTAAAATCGTCAGCGCCATTGAAAAACTGAGCGGCACCATATAAAGCAATGAAGTAAAGCCCAACGCTGCCTGATGCGCCGCAATGATGACTGTACCGAACTTGGCAATGAACAGTGCAACTACACCAAAAATACTGGCCTCCATAAACATTGCCAGACCAATCGGCACACCGATGCTGAGATTTTCACGCAGCTGTTTGATATCTAAATGGAAACGGTCTTTAAAAATCCGGAAATGCTCAAAAGCCGGCAGCTTATGCACGATCCAGACAAAAATAGCAAATTCCAGCCAGTAGGTAATACCAGTCGCCACACCGGCGCCAACCCCGCCCAAACGCGGCATTCCCAGTTTTCCAAAAATAAAACAGTAGTTTAAAAAGGCATTTACCGGCAGCGCCAGCAAATAAATCTTCATTGTGATACCTGTATGTCCTAAAGTATCTATCAGAGCGCGCAGCGAAGTTGACATAAAAAACGGTATCACACCTACGGCCACCGCCGCCATATACATCTTGGCAATATAATGCACCTGCGGTTCCAAATGCAGATGTGTCAGCAGGGTATCTAAAAATAAAACACCCATTAAAATGATAACTGCCGAAAAAGCTATCGCCAAAAAAATCGTATGCCGAATGACCTTACCAATATTATCGCGCTTATCAGCGCCTAACAGATGAGCAACTATAGGCATCGCGCCTAATAAAACTCCATTAGTGCCAACAAAAATCGGCATCCAGATATTACCGCCGATCGAAGTGCCCGCCAAATCGACCGCACCTGCATGACCAGACATTGAAGAATCAAAAAAATTCATAGCCATGATCGCCGTCTGAGTAATCAAAATCGGGATCATCACTGAAAAAAGCCGCCGCAGGCGTTGTTTAAAATTTTCGTCTACTAACATATTTATCCCTTTCTATTTTAAGGCAGCTCAGAAAACACCGCTCGCCTCCGCCAGTTCCGTAAGATAGGCCCAGCGTTCCACAAGCTGTTCCAAACGCTGCTCGGCATCCTGCTGCTGCGCGGTAAGCTCGCCCAGCTTCACAAAATCACTGCCGGCGCTATTGACTTCCAGCGTCAGCATTTTCAGCTCGGCTTCCACACCGGCGATCATTGTTTCTATCTGCTCAAATTCCAGTTTTTCCTTATAAGTCATCTTGATTTGTTTAGACTGGCTTTTAACGGCTTCTATACGCTCCTTGCCGGTACCGGTTTTAGCACCGCCTGCAAGCATTGCTTTGCTTTCGGCCGCCGCTGCTTCATATTTGCTGTAATCGCCGATAAACTGCCTGATCTCACCATTACCCATAAAGGCAAAAATTTTGCCGGCAAACCGGTCTAAAAAGTAACGGTCATGCGAAACTGCGATGACAGCTCCATTAAAACTGTCCAGATAATCCTCCAGCACCGACAGCGTCGGGATGTCAAGATCGTTGGTCGGCTCATCCAGAAGCAAGACGTTGGGGGCACCCATCAGCACCCGCAGCAGATACAGCCGCCGTTTTTCTCCGCCGGACAGTTTATTGACCGGCACCCACTGCAGCTCGGAAGGAAATAAAAACCGTTCCAGCATCTGTGCGGCAGTAATCCTTGTCCCATCGTTTGTTTCGATGTGGTCGCTCACATCGCGGATATATTCCAGCACGCGCTGTTCACTGTCCGGAAATTCGCTGTGCTGAGAAAAATAACCGATCCTGACCGTCTGTCCGATCTGAACACTGCCACGGTCAGGCACTAATTTTCCCGCCAGAATATCCATCAGCGTCGTTTTGCCGCTGCCGTTAGGGCCAACAATGCCCACGCGGTCATTACGCAGCAGGATATAGCTGAAATCTTTGATATAGGTCACACCGTTGTAGTCAAGTCCCAGATGCTCGCACTCGACCACAGTTTTCCCCAATCTGCTGCCGGCAGATGACATTTCCAGTTCTCCCGGTGCAGAAATATTTTTCACTTCCTGCTCCAGCTCGTTAAAACGTTCGATGCGTTCCCTGCTTTTTGTCCGCCGTGCTTCCGCACCGCGGCTGATCCAGGCCAGTTCACGCCGGTAAACATTGCGCAGCCGCTGAGCAGCAGCAGCTTCCGACTGGCGTCTTTCTTCACGCTTTTGTAAAAAAAGGCTGTAATTTCCTGTATATAAATAGCATTGCCCGCCATCTAATTCCAATGTCCGGTTGACCACTCTGTCAAAAAAATACCGGTCATGGGTCACCATCAGCAGAGCGCCTTTTCGCTTCAAAAGCAGCTGTTCCAGCCAGGCCACAGTTTCATTATCCATATGATTAGTAGGTTCGTCCAAAATCAGAAGATCGGAAGGACGCACCAAAACTCCGGCCAGTGCTACACGCTTGCGCTGCCCGCCGGAAAGTTCCGCCATCGGCTGATTAAAATCACTGATCCCCAGCTGATCAAGCACCGCTTTAGCTTCGCTCTCCAGCTGCCAGGCATATGCGCTGTCCATTTGCTGCTGCAGTTCCAGCAGCCTGCTCTGTAACGCACTGTTCTCAGGATCAGCAGCCGCCAGCGCTGCCGCCCGTTCATAACGCCGCAGTAATTCCAGCTGCGGCGAATCGCCCTGAAATACCTGTTCCAATACCGTTGCCTGTGGATCATGATCAGGATTCTGCGGCAGATATTCGATCACGCAGCTGCCATTTGCCGTAATCCGGCCGCCGTCACCGGCTTCACCGCGTGCAATATCGCGCAGCAGCGTGCTTTTACCGGTGCCGTTGACGCCGATAATACCGATTTTATCGCCCATTTCAATATTAAAAGTTACATCTTTAAACAAAGTTCTGACGCCATAGCTGTGCGACAGCTTCTCTACACTTAAAATCATTCTTTTCGCCCTCTGTAAAACAGAATAAAAGCAGCCTGCCGCTTGAGCAGACTGCATATATTTTAAATAAGCTCTACTTGAAGATTAGGATTTGCAGCGGCGGCATCCTGTACAACTGTAAGCAGTCTTGCGCCATACCAACCTAATTCTGAACCTGCGGCTACCGCCTGCGGTATTTTTAGTATAACAGGCTCGCAGACTTCCGTCAAACAATCATACAATGCGTCCAGATTTTCACCGTAATAATCCGGCAGCTCAAGCTCCGCACGCAGATATTTATGCAGCTGCCTGATCGACTGCATCCTGGCCAGTGCCAAAGTTACTGTTTTCATCAGCCGCCTCCTTAATACAATTTTTCAAAGCTTTTATAATGATCGTCCGTATAATAGATCAGTCCGTCATTAGAATACACCAGACGTTTAGCATTCCTGTTACCGGTTTTGTAATCAATATCGCATTCTTTCCAGCTGCGTCCTGATTTCTGCGGCAGTAATCCTTCGTAGTTGCCATACCTGTCGCCGCCTATACTTTTACCTGGCGCCACTTCATTCAGCGTTCCCTTATGCTTCCAGCCCAGGCGCTCGGCTTCACGTTTAGTAATAAAATTTCCCGGCAATTTATGAAAGGTATGGATATACAAAGCTACCTCAGCCTTACCGGTATAAGCGCGCCCTTCTTCGACTTTGAACTGCGCCTGCTTGCCCTGCAGCTGCGCCAGTCCACTTTTGGCGGTTTTGGCCACCTGCTCTGCAGCCTGCTGTTTAGCCTGATTCAGCTCTGTCTGAGGCGTTTTGCCGCAGCCAAGCACGGCACCGGTTATAAATAATACAGCCAGTAATGCTGCAAAAATCTTTTTCATTTCAAGCACCTTTAAAACCATTTTTTCATTTGATTAAAAATACCGCGTACTATAGTGTCTACAGCTTTATTTTCCATTCGCGTCATCGTTTTGCTGATCAGCTTTTCAGCGACCGTAGGCGGTTCTTTTTTGGCAGCTGCGCTGCGGCTGCGCAGCTCTTTCTGCAGCGCCGCTTCTTCCTGTGCCCTGGCTGCTGCTTCCGCATCCTGCTGGGCTTTGACGCTCAAAATCTCATAAGCAGACTCACGGTCTACAGCTTCAGCATATTTACTATACAGCGGGCTGGAGGCTATCAGCTGGTTGCGCAGCGTGTCGTCAGCTACGCCAAGATAGCTGCGCGGCGGCATGACATAAGCACGCTCCACCATTGTCGGCACTCCGTCAGCATCCAATAGTGATACCAGCACTTCGCCGGTGCCAAGCTCCGGTAGCACTTTTGCCGCGTCAAAACCAGGATTGGCTCTAAAGGCCTGCGCCGCAGCCTTCAGCCCCTTCTGGTCTTTAGGTGTGTAAGCTCGCAGCGCATGCTGCAGCTTGTTTCCCAGCTGTGACAAAACAGTATCGGGAATATCAGAAGGCTGCTGGGTGATAAAATAAATGCCGACGCCTTTGGAACGGATCAAACGCACGATCTGTTCAACTTTATCGAGCAGAGATTTCGGCGCGTCTTTGAAAATCAGATGCGCTTCATCAAAGAAAAAGACGATTTTAGGTTTTTCCGGATCGCCTGCTTCCGGCAGCAGGTCATACAACTCCGACAGCATCCATAATAAAAATGTAGAATATAACAGCGGAGTCTGAAACAGCTCTACGCAATGCAGAAGATTGATATAACCGCGTCCGTCATCTGCCACTGCCAGCCAGTCCCTGATGTCCAGTGCCGGCTCGCCGAAAAACACATCTCCGCCCTGTTCTTCCAGGCGCAGCAGAGCCCGCTGGATCGCGCCGACACTCTGAGCCGACACATTGCCATAGGCAGTTTTGAACTGAGCCGCATTATCACCGACGTACTGCACCATCGAACGCAGATCCTTAAGATCCAGCAGCAGCAGTCCCTGATCATCGGCAATCTTGAAAATGATCGTCATAATACCGCTCTGCGTGGTATTCAATTCCAAAAGCCGACTCAGCAGATCCGGCCCCATCTCGGAAATAGTCGTCCGGACAGGATGCCCTTTTTTACCGAAAACATCAAAAAAACGTACAGGAAAGCCTTTGAACTCAAAATTTTCTATGCCTAATTTATGCAGACGTTTCTGAAACCCTTCACTGCTTTCACCAGCCTTGCACATACCGGAAACGTCGCCTTTGATATCGGCCAGGAATACCGGCACGCCCATCTCGCTGAAGGATTCTGCCAGCACCTTTAAAGTAACGGTCTTGCCCGTACCCGTTGCCCCGGCGATCAGACCGTGACGGTTTGCCATTTTCGGCAGCATGCAGATCTTATCCTCGCCTTTACAGACCCAAATCTTGTGTTCATCAGCTAAATACATGGTATTCCCTCCCGCATTTTTATAAAATAAACTACATCTTTATATTAATTTTTATTATACGTTATTTAAGGGTAAGAGTAAACAAGCTGGGCAGGTTCTGTTTTTATACTGCTGTTTTTTTATTTTTCCTTGCTTGACATTATCGTAATTCTTGCTATAATGAGAACATAAATCAAATAGACCTCGCAGGACTGACGGATAAAGTGGAATCAACCACGTGTACTGCGATGCCATAGAAACAGCCGACCGTCTGGGCAGAGAGAACTGATCCCGGATGGTTTTTTTATTTTCCGGCTTTGGCCCTCTCGGATTTTTTCTAGTGTGAAAAGGAGATGTTTACCTATGAAAAACAGATGGCTCATTGCTCTGTCGGCTATCGGCATCCATATCTGCATCGGCAGTGTTTACGCCCTGTCTCTTATACACATCTCCGAGCCAACGAGACGCT
>OJPE01000422.1_pt1 | contig 18406 bp, 15 predicted proteins | sample 1598351 | NCBI WGS metagenome assembly OJPE01 (sample SAMN03922475, study PRJEB24848) | human gut metagenome | isolation source: stool sample | host: Homo sapiens | place: Germany | collected 2010-11 | reverse complement strand
GCATACTTTTTGTTGGATATTTTTTAAAAACTAAAAAATAGGAGGTTTTATAATATGGCATTTGTTGATTATTACAAGATTCTCGGCGTAGACAAGAACATTCCGCAGAAGGATGTGAGAGCTGCGTATCGTAAACGTGCAAAACAGTTTCACCCAGATTTGCACCCTAACGACCCGAAGGCGAAGGCTAAGTTCCAGGCGCTGAACGAGGCGTATGAGGTGATTTCTGACCCAGATAAGCGTGCTAAATACGACCAGTATGGCGAACAATGGAAGAATGCTGATGCATTCGGCGGTTTCGGCGGAGCTGGTGGTGCAGGCGGTTCCGGAAGCTATGGTGGAGCAGGTGGAAATCCATTCGAGGGTTTCGACTTCAGCCAGTTTGGCGGAGGCGGAGGTTTCTCCAGCTTCTTCGAAAATCTCTTCGGAGGTCGTGGCAGAAGCCAGCAGTCTGCTAAAGGATTCGGTTCCGGCAATTTTGGCGGTTTTAATGGTGCGGGCTACGGAGCTGGTGCTGATTTCGGTACTGGTAGTTGTGGCGGCGGTTGCGGACAGAATGGTCGTGCCAATAACGGCGAAATGAACATGAATGTGAATATCGACCTTTATACGGCTCTGCTGGGCGGCGAAGGAATCATTAAATTGAGTAATGGTTCTAAAATCAAACTGAAGATTAAGCCGGAAACGCAGAATGGCACGAAGGTTCGTGTTCGCGGAAAAGGATACGACCGAGGTGACGGAACCTTTGGCGACCTGATGATTACTTACAACGTGAAGTTGCCAACCGGGTTGAATGATAAGCAGAAAGATTTGCTCCGTCAGATGAAGGATGCAAAGTAATTTCTAAAAGAAGGGAACGGGTTCTCGGACATGAGAACCTTCCCGAAACATGAAGGTAAAAAGAAACGCCCTGCAAGAAGGGAACATTCAGAAATGAAGTTCCTGATCTTGCAGGGCGTTTTTTATTCTATTCTGCGGCATTAATCTTCGACATGTTGAACGCAGAAACCTTGCCGTCTGGCGAAACGGTTGCGTTGATTTTGAAATGGTTGGTTTTCTTAGTACCGTCGGTAAGCTGAACTTCCTCACGTGCTGAGAACTGAACCTGATATTCATAATCTTCGTCACCCACCTCGCGCTTCTTTATCTTATAATCGTTGGTGAGGAACCAGTTCAGGTTGGTCACATCTTCCTTATAAAGCTTATTCATAAAGGTAACAACATCTGCCTTGGTAGCAGAATTCTTACCCAGAAGCGAAGAGAGAATGTCCTCGCATGAAGCCTGCAAACCATCAGCATCGCGGGTATTGATGCTTTGGAAGAAATGACGGAACAGACTGCTTACCATATCTTTCTCTTCAGGCTGCAAATCTCTGCTCTTGGCTTTCTTCATCGCATTCTCAGCCTCTTCGATATGCGAACCGTCAGCATGAGCGGCGAGATAAGCCTGGTAAGCTTCTACATTATCAGCATTCTTTGCCACATTCCAGTCGATGGAATCTATCTTGTTCAAAACCTCCTGCTTGTGTGGACTGTTTGGGTATTTGTCGAGATAAGCCTGCAGGGCCTCTTTCGAACCGCTTACTACGGCGTTGGTCCAGTCCTGATCGGTCTGTTTCAGAAGTTCGAGGTGAGCCATGATGGAATCACGATGCGCATCGTCAGCATCTTTGTAAGTATCTAGGTAACTCTGCAGAACCATCGGGTCGCTACTCTGCATCGCATACTCGTAAGCTTCCAGTTCCTTATTCTTATTGGCACTATCATAGAAATAGTAGAAAATGCCACAAACGAGGAAGGCGAAAATCAGAGAGATGATGATGACGCCACGGTTGCTTTTTTTCTTTTCCTGGGTTCCCTCGCCGTTACCGCCGTTCTGAGAATTAGATTGCTGTGGGCGAACCGGAGGAACGGGTGGAGTAGGAGGTGTTGCTGTTCTGACAGGTGTCTGAGGACGAGCCTGCAGTCTGAGAGCGTCCTGTCTGAGAGCCTCCTGGCGGCGAATTTCTTCTTGTCTGATAGCATTCTGTCTGGCTGCGTTTTCAGCTTCTTGCTGCTGAGTCATAGAAGCCTGGCTGGCAGGAGTCTGCTGGCTCATTCCTGTCGGAGGCGTCATTCTTGTGAGCGAAGGATTCAGCTCATGGCAGTTAGGACACATTTCCAGGTTGCTGAAATAAATCTCGCCACAATTTGGGCATTTGGTAATTTTGCCTGCTATTTCTACTCCGCAACTAGGGCAGGTAGGTGCTTTATCGCTAATTTGGCGTCCGCATTCCGGACATTTTATAATTGCCATAATTCTATTTTGTGTTTATTAATTTACTTATATAATTCATGCTTCTCTACTTCCAGACCTTATCCACTCTTTACCTTGAAGCTAATCATAAAGTTCCAAGTTCAGGGTTCCAAGTACTATCGATGTCTGAATCTGATTTCTCTGAGCTTGTGGCGCCCCATGAAACGGCTTTTGTCAACATAGCCGTTTATTCCGTTGAGTTTGCCCTTACCCGTATATTGCCACATTTCGAAATCTCTACCATCGCGCAATACAGGGATGCGCTTCGTATACTGGGCAATCATCAGCTTGTAGCTGTCTAGCTTGCCTAGAAGATAGTTATCATAGAAATTGGCTCCCGTATAGATGAGGGGTTTCTGCTTATATGCTTTCTCTACGAGATGCAGAAACTTAAAGAGCGAATCGCAGAATTCTTCTGTATTCATGCCGCTTTTCGTCTCCACATCAATCATAGGCAAGAGGTCCTGATCTCCCGGACGGCATTGGGCCTTGAAATTTTCCAGCTGCGTCTGCTGTGGGATGCGGGGTCTGTAGAAATGATAAGAACCTACTTTCATTCCGTAGCGATGAGCCAGGTCGATATTCTGCTTATATTTGCTGTCGATGTTGGTTCCGCCCTCGGTAGCTTTCAGATAAACGTAAGCCATCTTAGAGTTGTCGCCCACGGTTTCCCAGAACACGTTGCCCTGATAATGACTCAAGTCGATGCCGTGAACGTGCCGACAAGTGTCTTCGCATTGCACCTGGGCATGGGCTCCCAAGGCAATAATGGATGCTATAATAGAGATAAATAACTTTTTCATAGATGCAAAGATACGAAAATCAGATGAAAATCGTACTACTAAGAGATTAATTTTATAGATATTTTACTCTTCGTCCTGATGAATCCCAGGTTAACCCCTTCAATCCTTACTGAAATTTACTCTTCAATCTCAGATAATGAACGGAAGAAATTGTTCATGAAATTGCTCATGGTTTCTATCGGAGCGTATTGCAGATAGCGCATGCTGCGGCGCAGATTCTTGCGCATGGTTCCCCCCGTGGTGCGTACAAAGCCGCTGCTGGTCTGCTCAAACTGAATGGCCTGCTGGTCCATGATATTATAGTAGAGCGAACGGAGCGTCAGCTTGTAGGCGCCTCTTTCTATGTGATGAACGAATGGGATTTCGTCCTGTTCAAAATCGAAGAAGGTGATGAGCACGCTTCCTTCCAGCTGGGCGATGCGCTGGATGCGGAGCTTGGCAAGCCACTTCTCTAGTTTCACGAAATCTACCTTGTCGCCTCGGGTTCTCAGGTAGTCTCCCAACTGGATGATTCCTCTGAGATTGATTCCGTTAGCCAGCATTCCATTTATGTTTGCCACGATGATGCGCAGCAGATAAATAGTCTCGATAGAGGTATCGATGGCGTGGCGTTCATCTTCCTGAATCTTGCTGAGCCGTCGGTTCAGAAAACCGTTGTTCATCTTCACCTCTCCGGCAGGAACATCATTCACGTTCTTGAGCATCTGAGCTATCTTTTTCTTCTTAAAGGTAGTCATCGGTTCCATTTCTTCGTTGATGCCGAAGTTGTCGGCACGGAGCTTAGTAAAAAGGTTGCGCTGAAGAAAATTCATATGCCTTGTTCTTATTAATAGTCAATAATAAAGTTTTGTTCTTCCTGTCAAGAAATCTCTAACGCAGAAGGAGACCCTCCTCTGATTTTTAGAAGTCTTCCTAACTGTATCTCTTAGGATAGCGCAAGAGAATGGCCAGCAGGGCTGCCACACCTATCGCCAGCGGATAGTAGAGATAAGGAAGAATGTCCATCGGACTGAGATTGGCCAGACCGGCTGCCAGGAGCATCTGCACGCCATAAGGAATCAATCCCTGAACCATGCATGAGAAGGTGTCGAGAATGCTGGCTGCCTTGCGGTTGTCTACGCCAAACCGGTCGCCTATTTTTTTCGAAATATGTCCTACTGTCAGAATCGCTACCGTATTATTTGCCGTACAGATGTTTACCATCGAAACGAGGGCGGCGATAGAAAGTTCGGCTCCACGCTTGCTGTTTACGTGGGCTGTAATCTTGTTGATGATGAAATCGATTCCGCCGTTTTCGCGGATGATTTCGAGCATACCACCTGCCATCATGGCGATGATAATGAGTTCGCCCATGCCGATAATGCCGTTGCCCATGGCTGAGAACCAGCCAAAGAGGTCGTAGCTTCCAGAGGCACCCAGAAGATGACTACCTATGCCGATGGCGCCACAGAGTAGGGTGCCCAGAGTGAGAACAGCCATTACATTCATGCCGGCAATAGCGGTAACGAGGACGGTGAGGTAAGGCAATACTTTCATGTATTCTACCTCGTTGATGTGGGTTGGGGCCTGAAGACCGACTCCCATGACAGAATAGGCGATGAGTACGAGTACGGCGGCCGGAACCACAATCATGGAGTTGACCTTGAACTTATCGCTCATCTTGCAGTTCTGCGTCTGCGTAGCAACAACCGTCGTATCGGAGATGAACGAGAGGTTGTCGCCGAAATAAGCGCCACCTACGATGATGGCGGTCATCATGCCTACGTTAGCATCCATCGAGTGGGCCAGTCCGGCGGCTATCGGAACCAGAGCCACTACGGTTCCCACACTTGTTCCGATAGATACGGAGATAAAGCAGGCAGCCAGGAAGAGTCCTGGCAGAATCATGCTGGCTGGCAGGATGCTGAGCGCCAGGTTGACGGTTGCATCAACGGCTCCCATCGCCTTGGCTGATGCGGCAAACGAGCCAGCCAGCACGTAAATCCAGAGCATGAGCATCAGGTTGTTGGCGCCGGCACCCTTGCTGTATGTATCCACTCGTTTCCTGACAGGCATTCCGCCGGAAATAGCCACGGCATAAATGCTCGAAATCATGAACGCTACTGTGAGCGAGAGGCTGGTGTCCAGATGACTGCTGTCTACCGAATATACGGTAAAAGCCACGATGAGGACAATCAGCAAAAATAATGGCGACAACGCCAGCAAACCTTTTTTATTACTCATACTTCTTTTTCTTCTTAATTAAAGAGTTACTCCATTCTTGAAGATGGAGATTTCACGATAGCCATTATACTCGTTGCGAGCCTCCTCGCCACTTGCTACGGCTATAATCTTATCAATAAACTTGCTTACCAAGTCTTTCATTTCTACACCTTCTACCAGAGCGCCGGCGTTGAAGTCAATCCAGTTTGGCTTGTTCTTTGCCAGATTGCTGTTGGTAGAAATCTTCATCGTTGGCACAAAAGTTCCGAATGGGGTTCCGCGACCTGTGGTGAAGAGAACGAGCTGGCAACCTGCTGAAGCCAGAGCTGTGGCTGCTACAAGGTCGTTACCCGGAGCTGAAAGCAGGTTCAAACCGGTTGTCTCCAGACGGTCGCCATATTGGAGCACGCCGCTTACCGGAGCACGGCCGCACTTCTGGGTGCAACCCAAAGCCTTATCTTCGAGGGTTGAGATACCACCTGCCTTGTTACCTGGAGAAGGGTTCTCGCCAACTGGTTCACCATGGCTCAGGAAGTACTCCTTGAAGTCGTTAATCAGGTGAACGGTCTTGTCGAAGAGTTCCTTATTTTCGCAACGGTTCATCAGAATGGTTTCTGCGCCAAACATTTCCGGTACCTCTGTCAGGATGCTTGTACCGCCCTGAGCTACGAGCCAGTCGCTAAATTCACCTACCAATGGGTTGGCTGTAATTCCGCTGAAGCCGTCAGAACCGCCACACTTCAAACCTACGCGCAGTTTGCTTACCGGAACTTCCTCGCGCTTGTCTTCCTTAGCCAGGGCATAGAGGTTGCGCAGAATCTTCATGCCTTCCTCTAGCTCATCGCCTTCAACCTTCTGTGTTACAAGAAGTTTGATGCGGTCGTGATCATAGTTGCCGAGCATCTTCATGAAATCATCTGGCTGGTTGTTCTCGCAGCCGAGCGAGAGAACGAGCACGGCACCTGCGTTTGGATGCAGACAGATATCGCGAAGCACCTTGCGGGTATTCTCATGGTCGCCCGAGAGTTGTGAGCAACCGAAGTTGTGGTGCCATGCGTGGATGGCGTCGATGCCTTCGCTGCCTGTTTCTTTCTTGAGGAGTTCTACTAGCTTCTCAGCCACGCCGTTAACGCAGCCCACGGTAGGAACTACCCATATTTCGTTTCTTACGCCTACTTCGCCATTCTTGCGAACGTAGCCCTTGAAGGTGCGGTTTTCCTTAGCGATGTTCAGCTGCTCGTTAACCGGGTTGTAGGTATATTCGAGCGTACCGGCAAGATTAGTCTTGAGGTTGTTCTCGTTTACCCATTCGCCCGCCTTGAGACCGGTCTTTGCATGACCGATAGGGTAGCCATACTTCAGAATATCTGTACCCTCGGCAGCATCGTTGATGAGCACCTTGTGTCCTGCAGGAGTATCCTGCAATAATGTGATGGTCTTGCCATCTACTTCAATCGTTTCACCCTTCTTCATAGGGCGCAAGCAAACCACTACCGAGTCGGCAGGGTTAATCTTGATAAAACTTGATTGTTCCATACGTAGTCTGTTTTTTATTTGTTGTTTATAATTTATAATGTTCCTGTAAGAATATTCTTCCATGCGGAAGCCCTGTTCTGCCCGATAGCCTTAGAGCTGGGTTCTGCGATAGAAATCTACGTTTTCCTTCATCAGCAGCTCGATAGGCATATAGTTTACCGGCGTAACTTTCTTCTTCAGCACAATGGCCTGGAAGAGCGTGTCTACGCAGGAGTAACCCTGCATGTAGGCGTGCTGGGCGATGAGGAAAGAGATGCTTCCTTCGCGTAGACAGCGAGCGTTTTTCTCTACCATATCATAGCCCATGATCTGAACGGCGCGGCGGTTGGTCTTCAGCAGGAAGTCGCCCACGATGTGCGCCTTCGAAGTCATGGTGATGCAATGGTGGATTTCCGGATGCCCGTCAAAGAACTTCTCCAGCATTTTGACGAATTCAGCACGTGTGCCGTTCAACGGCAGGTCGAGCATGGTAATCTTCACGTTAGGGAAGTGGTCGTGCATGTAATGGCGGAATCCTACCTCTCGGTTATCCTGCTGCTTGCTGACCACTCTTCCGTCTTTGGTCTGCCTCATGAGCAGGATTTCATCTTCTTTTGCTGCAAGCATCATCAGCATCTTGGCTGCGAAGTAACCGGAACAGAACGAATCCTGACCGAAGAAAGAGAGCGGACGGAGATCGTGCATATAGGAGTCGAGCAGGATGAATGGGATGCTTTTGTGATGCAACGCCTCTGTAAACTCGCGGGTTACATCGAGCGATGAAGGCACCACGATGACTCCTTCCGGACTGGCCTCAAGAATCTTGTTGCCTTCTTCGCGGAACGATTCCTCGCTGGAACGCTCATAGAAACGAATCTCTACTTCGATATGGAAGTCACGTCGGGTATCTTCACATTTTTTTGCGCCTTCCTCTATTTCCTCCCAGTAAGCCTCCGATTCATGTTTCGGAATCAGCAGGTAGAAGGTATAGGATTTGTTGTAAGCCAGAGCGCTGGCGTACACATTAGGCTGATAATTCATTTCCTTGAGGGCTTTCTCGACCTTGTCGCGTGCAGGTTTCGACACGTTTGGACGGTCGTGCAGAACTCGGTCTACGGTTCCAACGGATACGCCAGCTCTCTCGGCAATATCCTTGATTCTGATTTTTTCGGCCATTGTTTTTTAGCATTACGGGTCTGGTTGCTTCGCGTGTACTTATTATATAAGGAGCCTCTCCTGGGGGCTACGATAGATAAAACGTCGCAGGTACTTCCTAGCTGTGCACAGACCACAATTAGTATTAAGCAATTCTGTTGTGTGCGACCACAAGTACGAATTTTGCCGCAAATATACAACAATTTTTTGAATTGTGCGAAGACACAGCAACTTTTTTGCACGGAAAACAAAAAAAAATGCGATTTTATTTCGTTATTCGAGAAATTATGGTTATTTTTGCCCTCGAAATTGAACGACAACTGATAATTGTACTTCATTTCTCTACTGAAAAGTGGAATTTAATTTGTTACTCATAACAAACAAAATAAAAACAAAAAAATTAAAACTATCAAACATGGCAAAAATTGTAACATTGGGCGAGATCATGCTTCGTTTATCACCAGAAGGCAATGATCGTTTCATTCAGAGTGAATCACTTCGCATCATCCCTGGTGGTGGTGAGGCTAACGTAGCTGTAAGCTTGGCTAACTATGGTCATGATGCTTACTTCGTATCTAAGCTCCCTAAGCACGAGATCGGTCAGATTGCTGTCAACGGTCTCCGTCGTTACGGCGTTAACACAGAGTTCATCGCTCGTGGTGGCGACCGCGTAGGTCTCTACTATGCCGAGACTGGTGCTTCTATGCGCCCATCCAAGGTAATCTACGACCGTGCACACAGCGCAATTGCTGAGGCTGACCCATCTGATTTCGATTTCGACAAGATTATGGAGGGTGCCCAATGGTTCCATTGGAGCGGTATTACTCCAGCTATTAGCGACAAGGCTGCTGAACTTACCAAGTTAGCTTGTGAGGCTGCTAAGCGTCACGGCGTAACTGTTTCTGTTGACCTCAACTTCCGCAAGAAGCTCTGGACTTCTGAGAAGGCTATCTCTGTTATGCGTCCTCTGATGAAGTATGTTGATGTTTGTATCGGTAATGAGGAAGATGCTCAGCTCTGCCTGGGCTTCAAGCCAGATGCTGACGTAGAGGGCGGTAAGACTGATGCTGAGGGTTACTACGGAATCTTCAAGGGCATGATGAAGGAGTTCGGATTCAAGTATGTTGTTTCTACTCTCCGCGAATCTCTCTCTGCTACACACAACGGCTGGAAGGCTCTTATCTATGATGGTAAGGAGTTCTATCAGAGCAAGCACTATGACATCAACCCTATCATCGACCGCGTTGGTGGTGGCGACTCTTTCTCTGGTGGTCTGATCCACGGTCTTCTTACTAAGGAGACTCAGGGCGAGGCTCTTGAGTTTGCGGTAGCTGCTTCTGCTTTGAAGCATACTATCCCTGGCGATTTCAACCTGGTATCTGCTGACGAGGTAGAGAGCCTGGCTGGCGGTAACGCTAATGGTCGCGTTCAGAGATAATTATAGTTTAAAGTTTATAGTTGATAGTTTATAGGCAGTCTTGCTTACGGCGTAGCTTCTATAAACTATAAACTATTCATTGTTAATTCATATAAGGTAATGGCAAAGTTTAGCAAAATGCAGGTTATGGCAGCCATGAAAGAGACTGGTATGGTACCTGTTTTCTTCAATAAGGATGTTGAAATCTGCAAGAACGTCATCAAGGCTTGTTACGAGGGTGGCGTACGTGTTTTCGAGTTTACTAACCGTGGTGACTTCGCTCACGAGATTTTCGGAGAGTTGGTAAAGTGGGCCGACAAGGCTTGCCCTGAGATGATTCTGGGTGCAGGTACAGTTGTTGATGCCGGTACAGCTTCTCTGTATCTCCAGCTCGGCGCTAACTTCATCGTAGGTCCTAACTTCAACCCAGATATTGCTCCAGTTTGCAACCGTCGTCTGGTTCCTTATTCACCAGGTTGCGGTTCTGTAACTGAAATCAATAATGCTCAGGCTGCCGGTTGCGACGTAACCAAGGTATTCCCAGCAGGTAACGTAGGTGGTCCTTCATTCGTTAAGAACGTAATGGCACCTTTGCGTTGGAGCAACATCATGGTAACAGGTGCCGTAGAGCCAACAGAGGAGAATCTTACTCCTTGGATCAAGGCTGGCGTTCTCTGCGTAGGTATGGGCTCTAAGCTCTTCCCTAAGGAGACAGTTGCTGCTGGCGACTGGGCTGCCATCACAGCCAAGTGTCAGGAGGCTCTCGGTTACATCGCGAAGGCTCGCGCTTAATTTAGACTATTTTTCATTCGAGATGCAAATTTCAGCATCCTTTTTTTCCATGTCGCCATCATCAATTCTGGTGGTGGCGGCTCTTTTTCTTTCAGCTTGTTCTCCTGCGAATAAGGCAAGGGTAGACGAGCTGAACGAGCAATCCTATGCTTATCATTATCGCAATCTCGATTCTACTAAAGTGCTGGCTGAGAGGGCTTTGAAACTTTCAGAAGATTATCCCTCAGGCCGTGCCGAAGCCTATAACAACCTTGCCTTCGTATGTATAGCCAAGATGGATTACAAGGGTGCCAAGGGATGGCTGAAGAAGATTGAAGAGGAGAGCGATAATCAGATAGAACTCGCTATTGCCGATGTTCAGAACATGCGACTCTGCCAGAGAGAATCGCACAACAAAGATTTTTATGCTTATCGCGAAAAGGCGATGAGGCGTTTGCGCAGAATTCGCGAAGAGGTGAATTCCATGCCCCCGAGGGAAAGCAAACGCGTGATTTATGCAAAATCTGAATTCTATATTGTGGCCGCCACCTATTTTTATTATGTGGGCTTAGACGAGCCGATGCTTCAGGAGCTTAACCGTTTGGACCCAGATGAACTGGAACAGGATTCGGCACAATATCTCAACTATCTTTATAATATAGGTTCGGGCGGAGCTATCGTCAAGGGAACCGAAAACGAAATCAATCAGGCGGAATTCGACCGGCTGATCAGCTGCTACATGCTGGCTAGCGACCCAGCCCATCCTTATCCTTACTGGCAGGCTAACGCCCTGCAGTCTATAAGCGAGCACCTCAGAAAAGGAGAGGTGAGCGATTTCCTCATACGCAACAACCTGCCTGCCTTCCAGTATCTCAACATCGAGCAGATGCCAAACAATCTGCTGGCAGGCAACTTTGCCCAGCGTGCCCTCAACCTCTTTTCGAGCTACGGAGATGTTTATCAGACTGCCGGAGCCAACCGTACGCTGGCTGAATGTTTCTGGGATATCCATGATTATTCTTCTGCGCTCGACTGCCTGAATCATGCCCTGAACGACAACAAGGCCATCGAGCAGGCACCCGACCTCGTAGCGTCGATACGTGAAAGACTCTGCCTGGTTTATTCGGCTATAGATGATAAGCAGCAGAGCGATTACAACCGCAATATCTATCTGGATTTGCAGGACCGTTCGCGACAGGACCGCCAGCTGGAGGCACGTGCCGCGGCACTCGACGAGAACGCCCAGCAGCTCAACCTGATGATTGCTGCCGTGGTGGCGATGATTGTGCTCGTGGTGGTTCTACTCTACGTTTTCGACCACATGAAGCGCAAGAAGATGAAGAACCAGTCGATGGATAAACTGCTTGCACCTTTGCGTGAGTGGAGCGAGAATAACACTAAGAAAATCAACGAATTAAAAGACAAGCAGGAGGAGGTTCAGGATAACCTGAACGTAACCCGACTGCATATCGAAGAAAACAAGAAACGCAATCTGGAACAAAGGGCTAAGATTTCGCTCGTAAACAGCATTACGCCTTTCATCGACCGCATGATACACGAGGTAAACCGACTCTCCGAAGGGGGCGAAAGCGATGAGGTGCGGCAGGAACGTTACCAGTATATCGCCGAACTCACGGATAAGATTAACCAATATAACAACGTGCTTACGGAGTGGATTCAGATGCGCCAGGGCTCACTCAGCCTGCGTATCGAAAGTTTCCCGCTCCAGCAGCTTTTCGATATTGTAAGCAAGGGCAAGATGAGCTTCCAGATGCAGGGCGTGAAACTCGATGTAGAACCTACAGATGCCGTGGTCAAGGCCGACCGCATCCTTACGCTCTTCATGATCAATACCATAGCCGATAATGCCCGCAAGTTTACACCCGAAGGCGGAAAGGTAACCATTAGCGCCAAGGTTTCTGACTTTGTGGAAATCAGCATCTCAGATACCGGAAAGGGTATGGACGAGGAGCAGCTGGCGCATGTCTTCGACCGGACCTATACAGGCGGTCACGGCTTCGGACTGCTCAACTGCAAGGGCATCATAGAGAAATATAAGAAGGTGAGTTCGCTCTTTGCCGGCTGCCAAATCAAGGCAGAAAGCAAGTTGGGCGAGGGGAGCCGCTTCAGTTTCCGTCTGCCTAAAGGTATCGTCCGCCGAACCCATCAGTTGTTGGGCATCATCATCATGCTCTTCGTGCTGCTGTCGGCTGCGGTCCAGCCTTGCGAGGCTAAGAAGGCCAACGACATCCGCCAGCGCCACAATCATCACAAGACGAACGTAGATGCCAATCTCCAGCGTGCCGACGATTTTGCAGATAGCGCCTACTTCAGCAATATCAGCGGCACCTACCAGCGCACCCTGGCCTTTGCCGATTCTTCGCGCCATTATCTCAATGCGTTCTATCTGTCGAAATATCCCGACGGCAAGTATCTCATGGTGGCTCATCCGGAGGTGGGAATGGCGGCAGAACTCTATTGGATGCGCGAAGGGCTTAGAACCAATTATCACGTCATTCTCGACCTGAGAAACGAGTGTGCCGTGGCTGCCCTGGCGTTGCACCAATGGTCGCTCTACCAGAGCAACAACAAGGTTTATACCCAGCTGTTCCGCGAGATAAGTGCCGATAATACGCTCGATATTTACGTGCACACGATGCAGCAGAGCGAGAACTCGAAGACCGTGGCCGTGGTGCTGCTCATCCTGTTGCTGCTGCAGTTGCCGCTGGCTTATTATCTGCTCTATTACCGCCACGTGCTGAGTTACCGGTTTGCCATGATTGAACAGACCAAGGCTAAGCGGACCGACGAGGCTGAGCAGGAATCCCTGAAACTGGAGCTGATGACCGATGAGCTGCATAGGGCTGAATATGAGAACGATAAACTTCATATCTCCAATTCCGTGCTCGACAACTGTCTGTCTACGCTCAAGCACGAAACGATGTATTATCCGTCGCGCATCCGCCAGCTTATCGATTCGCAGCCCGATGATGTAGATTCGCTCAAGGAACTGGTAGATTATTATAAATCGCTCTATTCTCTGCTCAGCGCCCAAGCGATGGAGCAGGTAGAAGGCAACATCAAGGCAGATGATTTCCTGAACCGCTATCTTGTTTCTCTGATGCGCGGCAATTCCAAGGATTACCATACCGGAGTGGCTGAGATTCCGGGTTCTGCCTACGTGAGATATTGGATTGACCAGCAGGATGTGGCCTATGATGCTGCGCTCCATGCCCAGCTCTTCACCCCTCTGACGTGCGATTTGCGCTATCTCCTGTGCCGGCAGATTGTGAGGGAACTGGGAGAGATTACCAATCTGCGCGGCTGCGGCATCAAGGCTTGCCAGGGCGATAAGGGTTGCCTCAGGATAGAGGCCGTGCTGCCGGCACGCATCAAATGGAAAAGTTTAAAATCATAAGAAAATAAAAATATCAGAAAATGGAAAATTTTAAAGTCATCATTGTAGAAGACGTGCCCCTGGAACTGAAGGGTACAGAGGGTATCTTCAAGAATGATATTCCAGAGGCTGAAATCATCGGTACTGCCGAGAGCGAAATAGCCTATTGGAAACTCATCAAGCAGCAGTTGCCCGATTTGGTTCTGCTCGACCTCGGACTGGGCGGTTCCACCACGGTAGGCGTAGAAATCTGCCGCCAGACCAAGGAGCAGTATCCTGACGTGAAGGTGCTCATCTTTACAGGAGAAATTCTGAACGAAAAACTCTGGGTAGATGTGCTCGATGCGGGCTGCGACGGCATCATTCTGAAGAGTGGCGAACTCCTTACGCGTGGCGATGTGGCGAGCTGCATGGGAGGTAAGAAACTGGTGTTCAACCAGCCTATCCTTCAGAAGATAGTAGACCGTTTCAAGCGGAGCGTAAACAGCCAGCTGATGCGTCAGGAGGCTCTGGTGAATTATGAGATTGATGAGTATGACGAGCGTTTCCTGCGCCATCTTGCGCTGGGTTACACCAAGGAGCAGATTACCAACCTGCGCGGAATGCCTTTCGGCGTAAAGAGTCTGGAGAAGCGACAGGCAGAACTGGTTCAGAAACTCTTCCCTGACGGCAATCACGGCATGGGCATCAACGCCACCCGCCTGGTGGTAAAAGCCTGCGAGCTCCGCATCCTCGATATCGACCATCTGCAGGCAGATGAAGAATAACTCGTTTCAATAAGCGCTTTTTAAAGAATGTATAAGAAAGTATTGGCCTATCTGGCATTATTGTTGGGAATAGCCGAAGTAGTGGTGATTCTGGTTTCGTGGCTGCTTACAGCTGCGATGCCCGAGTCGTTCACCCATTCGCTTACCAGCCCCGAGGGCATCCGCTGGTTTACGGGCCATTTTGTAGACCATCTCACCTCTGTATGGCTCGTATGGCTGGTGCTCATCAGCATCACCATCGGGGTGGTAAGGCAGAGTAGGGTGCTCCATTTCGACCATACCCAGTATCGCCAGCGCACGGCCTTGCGCCTGATGCTCATCGAGTTGTGCATCTCTGCAGGTATCATGCTGGCGCTCACCCTCTTGCCCCATGCCATTCTGCTGAATGCCGTAGGAACCCTCTTTCCGGGTCCGTTCACGCATAGTCTCATTCCGTACATCTGTTTCTCGGTCATGGTGATGAGCATGAGTTACGGCATCATGAGCGAGAGCATCAAGGGCATCAGTCAGGTTTATGATGCGATGAATCAAGGCATCCGCCTCCTGTCGCCCTGCTTTCTTTTCTACATTCTCGTGATGCAGCTCTATACATCCATCCTCTATGTAATGGAGTAAGATAAAAGCCCCTGATGCTCGTTTCCTTGCATCAGGGGCTCTTTTCTTACTCCAAACCGTCGCCCTCATTACCGCCGGTGGTTCCGCCGCCCGGGGTGTTATCCGAACCGCCACCACCTGGGGTGTTGTCTGGGTCTTCCACATCGCCCTTATCGTCGGAAGTAACGTTTTTCACCACTTTGCCGTTGCGGTCGTAACAGGTAATCTGGATGGAGGTTTCCTGCAGCTCGCGCTTGATGTCAACGCTTGGGGTGAAGATAACACGGCGGTTGGTAATCAGACTGGTAGCCACTTCGCCTACGGTAGGCACACTCTTGGCTCTTACGCCGAATCGCATGGTTCCCAATCCCGGAACGGCTACGGAATGACCTTCGGTACACCACGCCTTGATAACCTCGCCTGCTGCATCCCAGCAAACCTGCATCACGCCCACGCTAACGCCGCTTCTGATGGCAGCCTCCTTGATTACCTTGCTCTCTGAGAGCTTGTTGTAAAGTTCGGTACCGAGGATGAATCTGTACTGACCCTTCATTTCGCCTACTTGGATAAGGGTCTCCTTTGCTTTCAAATTAATTGCCATAATCTTTTGATTTTTAAATTGTTATAAACTATCAATTGTTAACTCTAAAACTACCGGATGGTAATGGTTGGCACGTAGTAGGTAGAATCTACTTTGGTGGAGATGTTGTTCTCCTGATGTTGCCGCTGGTTCTTTCCGATTACGAGTCCTGCCGTGCAGGAGCTGGATAGGAAGGTGACGATGGCTGAGCAAATCGCCACGATGAGATACCGGATGAATGCCTTCATGTTCTGGTTCATGATTTTTTTCTGCCCCCTGCTAAGTTTCGCTTTTTCCTCTTTCCTCAGATTTCTCTTAGAAGAAGTACTTTGCGAAACGACTCTTTTCGAGGCTTGGAGTCTTGGTTTCATTACTCTTGTTTTCTGAAAAGCCTTGCCGTGAGAGAATCGTGGTTGTTGTCTTTTTTTCCTGTGCTTCCTCGTTCTCTTCTTCAGGCCTTTTTTATTTCCCCAATCAGGGAAATATTTTTCTCCAACTGGGCAAGTGATTTTGCGCGCTTTCTGAATCACGATGCAAAGATACGAAATCCCGATTTATCAGGTGTGCGATAGCGTGCGATACCATGCGATATCGGAACATTTTCTTCAAAACACTCAACATTTAACACTTAACGTTCAACATTGAAAAAGCCCCCGTTCCCAGCGATTCTATCGCTGGTCCGTCACCCGCCAAGTAAACATTAATCACTCCCCCTTATCCCGGTTCCCCGAGGTTATCGATAATAGCCTTCACCTGCTTGGGCGTGAACGACTTGCAAGTCTTTTCATACCCCATCTCCTGCAATTCATCCCAGAGCGGTTGGCAACGCCGAATCCAACTCATGAGATGATTTACGGCCGTGCGTGGCATACTCTCGGGAAAGTACATCAGTCCCAGTTCCTTCTTCGTATACGAACGGTTTATAAAATCTTCCATAATCTTAATTTTTTAATCATTTGTTTATCGGCTCCTTGCTCCCGGAAGTTGCAGCAGCCCCTAAAAGATAGTATTCGCTGAAATCCTTGCAGCCCGGTGGCAACTGGTGGTGAACCAGCTGGGGGAGCATCTCCCTGAGTTGCATGAAGAGGCTTTCGCCCGGCACATCCTGATCAGGAAACATATGGAATTCCACCTGATAATGCCTTCCGATATCCGTCAGCAGCTGCTTATCCTCGGGTTTGAGAAGCGTGGCAGAAGGGATGGCTATCGCCTTATGTCCGGCAGAAAGCATCGCCCAGCAGTCGCTACATCCCTCCGTAATGAACAGCCTCTCGCCCGGTTTCAGTCTCTTCACAACCGGCAGATTATAGATGCTGCATCTTGCGCCGTAGGGGAACCGGAAGCGGGGAGCATCCTGCTCCTTTTCTTCGCCCGGCCTTTTTTCTTCAGAAGAAACATTCCCCTCAGAAGAACAACCTCCCGATGAAGATTTTTTCTTTTTGTAATCCAGGTTCCGGTTCTGGATTCCTATAAGCCGTCCTTCGGTATCGAAGTAAGGAATCTGCAGCCAGTTGATGCCCTTCTTATCCGTCCATGAAGTCAGTCTACACCAGTTCACCACTCTCCAGTCAATCTTCCTCTCCTCGAAGAGAAATCTCCGAGCTGCCTGGTTGAGCCAGGGATGTTCGAAGAACCTAGCATACCTGCTTGCATCGAAGGAAGATTTCCCCGAATTATCACCCGAAGAAGAACCATCGGATGAAGAGCCCGAAGAAGCCCCTCTGCCCGAAGACCCCCCAAAGGAAAAGTTTTTCTCCGAAGAAGAATCCTCCTCCAGCTGAATCTGATGTTCTTCTGCGAGCCATCGGCAAGCCGACGGGAAATCCTTCCCCAGGTATCTCATCGCCAGGTCGATGGTGCCGATAGAACTCCTCATGCAGACATAGCATCTGCAGCTGTTCTTGGTCTTGCTGAACGTAAGGCTGGCGTGGTGGTCGTCATGGAATGGGCAGAGCGCCTTATGGTGCTCCACCTTCATCCCCATCTCTTTCGCGACCTTCTCTATCGGAAGTTCGCGCAGTTTCTGAATCTCATATTTCTCCATCATATCCCTTTCCCTTTCTTTTTCTTATCATCAGCAGCCATCTCTTTCTGCCCGTCATCAGCAGCCTCTTTTTGTCCGTCATCACCCTCTTTCTTCTTTCTTCCAGAGCCGCCACTCTTGCCCCCGTTCCGAGCGATTCCATCGCTCGTCCCGCTTCCTGTCAAGTACTCCTCAGTCTTAGTATAAAGCCCCGTTTCTGCCGAAAAGGTAATAAACTTGCGAAACACCCATTTCCTGATTTGCCCCTTCGTGCCTTCTTTCGATTTCCCCAGCTGCAAGCGGAGCGATTCCAGCTGCGCCTCGTTGAAAGGGTTTGGCAGGTCGTCAAGCAGGTTCTTAGGTCCTCTTCGCTGCGCCTCACTTACCGAGTCAGCATCCTGGTTCAGCAGGTCGGCGAATAGCTGCATCTTGCTCCAGATATCATGATAAACCAGCCACTCCACAAGCTCACCCATCGCCTTCGTCCAAGTCTGGTCGTTCAGCACCCAGAGCAGGCAGCCCGCCTTCCATGCCGACACGATGGAGCGCTTTGAGATATCCCACAGCACATCATCATCCGTCAAGTCAGCAAGCGTAGCCATATCTGCCGCCAGACGGTCGGTAAGCGAGTTCAGAGGCTTGATGATAAACCGTCCCTTACAGATGCTGAGTTTCACCAGATACTCATCCAGCTTTTCAAAGAAACCGGCATCATATTCACCCTGTCTTGGGATCTTTCCCACTCGCGCCTGGCGCGCCTTATAAGAGAATACCATTCGGCCGAAAGTACCATTGAAGAGCTCGTTCTTGTAAAACTTGCGGGCTGCAAATGGGGTAGAAGAGAGCGTGAGATTGGCGCGCAGAACCGGATTACCTGTTATGCCGT
>OJPE01000168.1_pt1 | contig 32800 bp, 20 predicted proteins | sample 1598351 | NCBI WGS metagenome assembly OJPE01 (sample SAMN03922475, study PRJEB24848) | human gut metagenome | isolation source: stool sample | host: Homo sapiens | place: Germany | collected 2010-11 | reverse complement strand
CTCAATGACCCGGAGATTGGAAAAGCCGTAGAGGAACTGGAGATTTCCGGTTTCTCGGATGCCGAGCTCAGAGCCTACGACAAGTTTTGGGATTCCGTAAGCGTTGAAAGAACCCTCATAGATGACAGCTACCAGAAAGGTAAGGCAAAAGGTAAGCAAGAAGGTCTTGCGGAAGGTATGGAGAAAGGCATGGAGAAAGGTATGGAGAAAGGTAGAGCAGAAGGCAAGCATGAGGCCAACACAGAAACAGCACAACGATTGCTGGCAATGGGACTTTCTGCCGAACAGGTTGCCAAAGCTACCCAGCTACCTTTGGAAATCATTAAGAATCTGAGCAATACATAAAAAATATAATAGCGGAGATATTGATGACAAATATCACCATAATAAATCCCAGAACCGCTCAGAAGAGCGATTCTGGGATTTTTTTATACCATTTGTTTATTATTTATATTATATAGATTAATTCGTTACTCTTCAGCGTCGTCCCAGAGGCTGAAACTACGCATTTCGCGTGCCTGAGCTGCTGTACCATCAATCGGTGTGGTACCTAACTTATCTGAAACTCCCCCATTACTAGCTGCCAGGATAGGAGACTCCAACATAACTTCTGTTACTTCAATTGATGGTTTGATATATTTCTTCATTTGATTCTAAATTTAAAAGATGAATGATAAAACAATATTTCTATTACTTGATAACAAACTTCTTACCGTTCTTGATAACAAGTCCCTTATAGTCTTTACCTACAAGCTGGCCGGCAAGGTTATAGACTGGAGCATCAGCCTTCTCTACCTTATTCTCTACAGAAGAGATGCCAGTGGTCTCACCAAAGTTGGTACCGAGACTATAGAATGCAGCATTGCTTGCAGAAGCATCCTTTACTACCTCCAGATAGCAGTGCTTGGCTGGAATCGGAGAACCATTCTTTACAGGATAGAATGCTGTAACGCCATCTTTTGTTGACAAAGCATAGAGAGTTGCAGCATCAGTAGAAGCAGAAGTACCATTAGAAGCCTTCAGGTCGGTAAGCACATAAGGAGCCCAGTCAGCATTGGAATTAATCTCATAATTAGTATCAGCAGTACCCTTCAGCAATACAGGAGTATAAGCAGGAACAACGTCAGTCAACTTAGTGAATGAAACAGAAGTCTGGTCATCAATTAGTTTTACAGCATAAGCCTCCAAACCGAGATCATCATATTTAACAGCACAATCTGAGGCAAAGGTAGCCCAACCATTAGTGCCGATATGAACAGACTCTTTGTTAACAAGCCAAGCACCATCTACATTAACGGAAAGAGGAATTTTCTTTTCATCGGTGTATTGGATACCGATAGTTTTCACAACACCATCTTTTCTTGTATTGAAAGTAGCCTTATTTGTACCAGTGAATTGATAATACTCAGGCTCTCCTTCCTCATAAGCCACGCACATCTGGATATTTGGTGTTGGCTCTTTCAGCTGAACCTTGATGGTCAAATCCTTCTTGCCAGCCACGTCATTAATCATAAGCTGCTGCCATAGATCATTGAAAGATACCATACCCTTACAATAAACGGTGTTATCAGTGCCTGCCCAACCAGTAAAAGAGGCATCAATCTTCTTTTCAGTACCGTCAGCGGCAACCAAAATCATCTTCTTAACCTTCAGGTTCGCTTCCTTATCATCGGTATGCTGCACGCCTACACCTACAATGTAAGGATGCTCCTGGTCGAAAAAAAGCTCAAACTTCTTGGTAGTTCCATCGCCCACAGCACGACCATAAGCAGGAGTAGCCTCACCTTCAGCATCAGCAGAAGTCTTCCAAGTATAGTTCACCTGGAAGTTGGCAGGAAGCGGCTTTTCGAACTCGAGGATATACTTAGGATAATCTGCAGAGTTGACGTTGCAGGCAAACTCTGCTGCACCCCACAGCTTGGAGATAGTGAAGTCATAAACATCAGCATCGCCGGCAAAACCGGCATTCCAGCCACCTTTCAACTCAAGTGCAGTACCATTCTGAGCAAACACGCTGACAGCCATAAAAGCAGCTGCCACTAAAGTTAATAATTTTTTCATTTCGTTAAGTTTTTAAAATTTATAATTGTTTGTTATTTAATCACGATTTTCTTACTACCATGAACATAAATACCCTTGGTAGGACGAATAACCTTCATACCTTGAAGAGTGTAGTATGCCTTATCCGCAGATTTCATCATGGTTGCCACAGCTGGCTTCTCGATGCCTGTTGAAGCATAGGCTTCGCTGGCAAGAGAATAGTTTGGACCATTCCAGTTGGCGCTCCAGCCCTTAATATTGCGGGCTGAGAAATCGGCGTTGGCTATCAGATTCTCTGATGTTCCATCCTTCACCAACACCATATCGTCAATATCGAGTGTACCACCGTATTTGCCAAATACAAACTGGAAGGTATCCAAGGTGAAGTTGGCTGTGAAATTCCAGGTCAGCGTTTTCCAGTCGCCAGCCTCTACCTGATAGGCTGGCTCATACTGCACATCATCACTTCCACCCCACTGGTTCTTGTTGGCACTTGCATTCCAGATAGGCCAGAATCCCAGTTCATCGCAATCTGCTGAAGTTCTCATCTTCATGGTCAGCGTATACTTGGCACCCTTCTCCAAAGCCTTTGGCAAGGTGTAGACAGCCTGACGGTCCCAGAGGTTCTTGCCCACAGTACTCTCGTAACGGATGAAATAGTTGCGGTTTTCCACAGGCACCGAAGGCTGGTTCAACTGATGACCCTTGAAGAAGTTCCACAGTTCCTGGGTAGAATTTACCCCATTTGCTTCGTTGGAATGCCAATGTCCCTTGCCGTCGATGGAGATAAGGGTCACTTCTACATCATCGTTCACATTATTATATATAGTACGTGTATCATTTGCAGTTTTTCTGCCGGCAGGATAAGGACGGATTACCTGCGGATTGCTTGTATCGCAACCTTCGTAGGCAGCCCACTTCTTTACATATTCCTCAATGCTAGGATAACCGCCAGCCATGTGATTAGGATCACCCGTATATTTGAACACATCATCAGCGGTCCCGTGAATATGCATGATAGGCACCATGCGGTTAGCTCTAGGCTGCTTACCGATATCCACACCGCTCACAGGTCCGAAAGCGGCAATCTGATAGCCAAGCGTTTCCAGACAGTGGTAACCCAGCCAGCTACCCATAGAGAAACCCGAGAGATAAATGCGGTTCTTGTCAACATGGTGCTGGTTTATCATTTCTTGGATGACAGCATCCACAAACTCCACATCAGAAGTACCGTGAGTGTCCCACATTCTGTTATTACCCAGCGGATAAGTAACAATAAAACCCTCGGTATCAGCCAGCGCATTCCATTGCGTCTGATTCTGCTGATACTCAGGGTCCTGATTCATACCATGAAGAGAAATCACCAGAGCTGGTGATTTCTCTACATTCTTTGGTACATAAGTGAGGGTCTTGCGAGTAGAAGTCCCCACTTTTACATCTTCCCAGGTCTGTGCCGCCATTTGTAGGCACAGAACCATGAGGAGAGATGCGAGCATTGAAAGTCGCTTCATCTGTTACTTGATAACCATCTTTTTACCATTCTTGATGACAACGCCCTTATAGTTCTTACCTACCTGCTGACCAGCGAGGTTGAAACTCTTGCCATCCTTAGCTACCTCAAGATTCTCTACCTTAGAAATACCGGTAGGTGTATCAACCAACCAGGCACCGAGCACAGAAACCTTTGCAGGATTATTTTCTTCGTCGGTATACTGAATACCCACGTTCTTGATGGCTACACCTTCCTTGGTGGTGAAAGTAATCTCATCGCTGCCTCCGAATGAAGGCCACTCAGATGTATTATCCTCGTAATCTACACACATCTGAACATTTGGGGTTGGCTCAGCCAGTTTCACCTTGACTGTAACATTACTCTTGCCAACCAAGCCATTGATAGCAAGCTGCTGCCACAATTTATCGAAAGAAACTACACCCTTATAAACAACTGTGTTATCAGTACCAGCCCAACCTGTGAAGGTGGCATCAATTTTCTTTTCTGTAGCGTCGGCACCCACCAGAGTCAGCTTCTTAACCTTCAGGTTCGCTTCCTTATCATCGGTATGCTGCACGCCTACACCTACAATGTAAGGATGCTCCTGGTCGAAAAAAAGCTCAAACTTCTTGGTAGTTCCATCGCCCACAGCACGACCATAAGCAGGAGTAGCCTCACCTTCAGCATCAGCAGAAGTCTTCCAAGTATAGTTCACCTGGAAGTTGGCAGGAAGCGGCTTTTCGAACTCGAGGATATACTTAGGATAATCTGCAGAGTTGACGTTGCAGGCAAACTCTGCTGCACCCCACTGCTTGGAGATAGTGAAGTCATAAACATCAGCATCTCCGGCAAAACCTGCATTATAACCACCACCCAAAGCAAGAGGAGTCTCTGTCTGAGCATACACACTTACAGCCATGAAAGCTGCAGCAATCAAAGTAAATAACTTTTTCATAAGCTTTACAATTTGTTATTAAGTTAATAAATCATGTTATAAAATTGAGAAGTTTCTCATTTCCGCTTGCAAAAATAACAGAAAAGGCTGAAAAAGACTTTGCGTGGCGTAACAAATACTTTGTGAGAAGTACCAAATAGGTTTGATAGCCAACATTATAACGAAAATGATACCCCATCAAACCTATTTGAAGAGGAAATCAGGAAAAGTCAAATAAACAAATATTCCAGATTCCCCAAATGTTTTACCCAAAATGTTCCAGATTCCCCAAATGTTTGGTCAAAACAGAGGAAAAATATACAGATTTATCAACATCATTACGTTTGAGCAGAGTTTACATAATTTATGGAATATTCCCTCATAAAAGTATAGTAAGAAACGAGAAAAACAACAAACAAACGTTAAAAACAACATTTAAACGTGCGGAATGTGTTTTTTTTAATCACCTTCCGCACGTTTAAGCAATATTTTTAGTAATTTTGCAGCGAATTCCCTCATAAAAATGTATGGACAGCAAACTGATTCCCTCATAAAAATGTAGAAAAAGCAACAATATTCCCTCATAAAAATGTAAACAGCATGAAAAGAGAAATATATAACAAACTAAAAGAGTGGCAGTTATCTAGCAATAGAAAACCACTCATTATGTACGGAGCAAGACAAGTAGGCAAGACGTACATCATCAAAGAGTTTGGAAACCATGAATTTGAAAACATGGTTTACATCAACTGTTACAAAAACAAGATGATGGAAAAACTTTTTGAAGGGGATGCCAACCCAGATCGCCTATTGATAGGACTTTCCGCTTTTGCCAAACAAGACATCACGCCAGGCAAGACTCTTGTGTTCCTCGACGAAATACAAGAGATACCTCCCGTATTGTCTTCGCTAAAATATTTCTGCGAGAACAAGCCCGAACTACACATCATCGTAGCAGGCTCACTTCTGGGTGTCATGAACATGAAGGGAGAATCTTTTCCCGTAGGCAAGGTAGACATCATGCATCTCTACCCCATGACTTACGAAGAGTACCTACTTGCCAATGATGAAAAGCAGCTCTTAGACATCCTTCAAAATGGAGATAAAGAACTCATTGATACCTTCGCTACAAGATACATCGAGTATCTCAGGCAATATTATTTCGTAGGTGGCATGCCCGAAGCCGTATTGCAATTCACACAGCATCATAACCCTGTAGCCACAAGGCAAATACAACAGAACATCTTGGCTGCATACGAAGCCGACATCAGCAAACATACTGCAGAGCAAACTCAAAGAGTGAGAATGGTCTGGGAATCCATACCTGCTCAGTTGGCAAAGGAGAACAAAAAGTTCATCTATGGCGCAGTGAGAAAGGGAGCAAGAGCCAAAGACTTTGAGATAGCGATACAATGGCTCATAGACGCAGGGCTCGTACACAAGGTAGAGCGAACTAGAGATGTCAAAGTGCCTTTGAAATTCTATGCCGACATAGACGCATTCAAGCTATATTTGCTAGATATAGGTCTCTTAGGAGCACTTACACAGACCCCATCCGACCAGATTCTCATAGGCGACAACGTATTCAGCGAATACAAGGGAGCATTCACCGAGAACTTTGTCCTCCAACAACTGAAAACACTGGTCAATCTACCTATATATTATTATAGCAAGGACAATTCCACCCAAGAAGTAGACTTCATAGCCCAGGCTGGCAGCAAAATATTGCCAATAGAGGTAAAGGCAGAAGATAATGTAAAAGCCAAGTCATTGGCAGCATTCATAACCCACGATTTCGCTTCCTATCACCTGAAAGGCATCCGCTTCTCCATGTTAGGCTTCAGAGAGCAAGACTGGATGGAAAACGTTCCCCTCTATGCAGCCAGAGCCTATGTGAAAGATTTTGGCACGAAAACGCACTTTTTCTCGAAAAAAAAGTGAGAAAAAGTGCGTTCTCGTGCCATTTTAAGCAAAAAGGTTGACCGTGTCATCACAACACAGCCAACCTTAACGACTAACATCTTTTTTCGGTTAATCTTTGTATGATAAACCTAAAACTAATGTCTTTTAGAGTATTTACTTGGCTTCCTTCCAATATTCTGGAGCACCAAGACCTGCAGCGAAACCTGCATAGGTATGCTTGCGATAATAATCCAAATCCCAGAGGCCTACTGGCAAACCAGGACGCCAACCACTATTGGCAGGACTGTCAGTAGCACACCACTGGCAGATACCCCACTGCTGCTCCTTAGGAACAATCTCAAGATATTTCTTGACGATAAACTCGTAGTAAGCACGCATTGCCTTGTGCTGTTCCTCGGTCATATCAGTAGTCTTTACTTGGATATATGGGTCTTTGCTGTTCTTATCCACGTTCGGAACCTCCAAGCCCATATCCAACTCAGAAATACGAACCAACCTACCTGTACTAACCATCAGGTTGAGCATGTTCACGTAAGCATCCTCTCTTTTTTTCTGCTCAACAGAATCCATGCAGCATGAAACGTGCATCTGACTGCCGATACCATCAATCTTGGTAACGCCATCCTTCTCCCACTCCTCAATCCAGTGTTTTAAGCTCTCGAGCTTCTTGTTCTGGTCGTAAGCAGTTTCGAGGTTATAATCATTGATGAAGAGCTTCAACTCCTCAGGTTTTCCACCAGCATCAGCAAAGCCCTTGCGAGCTGCAGCTACAGCAGTGCGAACATAATCAAGGTCACCCAGGTAATCCTGCCAGTAGAATTTGTTCTTGGCATCATCTGGAGAAACTGTACCACGTGTGGCAGACTGGAGATCGTAGTAACCATCGCCATCAATATCTTTACCAGAGATAGACTCGTTTACAACATCCCAAGCCTTCACCTTACCCTCGGTAGCTGCCATCATGCCGTAAATCCAATTCTGCAAAACAGGAGTAAGTATTTCCTTCTTTTCCTCAGGAGTCAAAGGTTTCATGTTGCTTTTTTCTACAGTACCCCAATGAATATCAGCGAAGTAGTAATCAATTGCATGGTCTTTCTTACCCTTGTTCAAGTTGAAGGCAATAGCCTTCATACCATCACCCTCAGCAGGGATTGTACCAGTAGCCTCATACTTCTGCCACTGAGTGGTGAAAGAAGGGTTAGGGTTCAAGCACGCATAGTGCTTATAAGCACCAGGCTCACCATGACACTGTGTGTCAGCGCCAATTTCCTCAGAAGCCTTGTAGTAGAAGGTAATCTTATATTTATCGCCAGCAGACCAAATCTTGTTAGGAGTGTAGATAAAGAACTGAGTATCCCATTCAGTTGCTGCATTAGCATTAGCATGAACAACAACACAATTCTTTCCGTCAGGACCACCTGCGATAGGAGTACCAGCAACATCACCCTTTCCAGCCTCCCGAACAACAAAGTTGCTCATATCACCACCAGTTTTCATCTCACCATTGCTAATACAATCAGTAAAGATTTCTTCAGAAGGAGCCTCGAAATGAGAGATTTTAATAGACTTCCAATAAATCTTACCTACAAATTGTCCGTGCTGGAAGAAGAGACCATTACTATCCATGGTAGGAGTTACCTCGAACGGAACTTCTTTATAATCACCACCTACAGGAATAGTGAAATCCTTTACGTCGCCACCGCCCCAGTTACCCAACTTAAAGTGGATTTTAGCAGGCGATTCACCTTCTGCCTTGCAAAGGAAGGTAATCTTATATTTTGTACCCGTTTTAAGCTGAATGCCATTTACCAGCCAGTACTGAAGCTTATGATTCTCGATCGCCTTCTTATTGGTTATGACCACTGCACCATCTCTGTTCCACTCTGTAGTTATAGAAGAAGAAGGAAACTCATGCCAATCGTAAGATGAAAGAGTAGAACAGTCAAGTTCATAATCAGTCTTCTCAACTTCAGCACCAGGATTTACTTTATCTGCAATCAGCCCATTCAGATACTTGTTAGGCTGCTGTTCATGCCAAGCCAAGGTATGACCATAAACCGAAAGACCTGCATCTGTGGCATTCTTAACATATTCACTTACATTATCAAAATTCATGCGACCATCATCAGCAACACAAGAAGCCATCTTCATGGCGTTGCCGGCTACAGTCTCGTTGAAATTGCTACCAGCAAGACAATATACAAGTCCCTGCTTGTTGAATTCGGCTGCTTCGAGCGCAATGCCCAACTTAAAGTTGGGATTGCACTTGCCGGCAGCTTTCATTTCTTCCACGTATTTCTTCAAAGGCTCGTAGTTATTCAGATACTGATAATCCTTCAAATTCTTGGTCATATCAGTTCTGTACTCCGAGAACTTGTCATCAGCACAAGAAGACAAAGCCAAGAGAGCCATCAAGCCTAAACCTAAATTAATATTTTTCAATTTCATAATAATCAAATTATTAGAATGACACTTATCTATCAAGAATATTACTTCCTGATATACTGAGGACTGAATTGAACAACTCCATTGGTGTTACCACGAGTCTGGGCAACAAACTGATCGGATGTTTCCAAAACAATGCCTGAACCGAAATCAACCTTGTAATTGAGAGTCAGGATGTCACGATCCTTGTTACCCCAAGCCAACTTTGCTCCCTTTTCTACAAACTTACCTGAACCGGAAGCAGTCATGCCCTCTGTATCAGAAGTAACGGTACAATTACCATTATCATCGAACGTAAGTTTCAAGTTGCAAGTGACCTTAGAGCCGTCAGCTTTATTTACAGAGACTTCGAAATTACATTCCTTCAAACTCTTGGTTGTAATGTGACTCACTTCATCCTTTTCAATAGTTGCACCTTCACGCTTTACCTCATGAGTTTGTCCATTCTCTGTAATCTTGTCAGTTCCTCTACGGAAATAAAAGCCATCCCATGGATTCATAAACTTAACGCAATAAAGGATATAATCCTTAGGAGCAATTAACCAAGCTGAAGCATCAGTACGAACAGGAGTTGTACCTGCAACGGCAGGAGAACCCGAAAGAATAGAATCGGCTCCCACCATTTCCTTGATGCGAACTGGGATTACATATGTATTCTTTGCACAATCAGGGTCAGCAAAAAAAGCATCCTCCAACTTAACCTGAAGACGTCCCTGCATTTTCCCATTATACGCAACCGTCTTGGTAGGAATTGTATAATAATTGCTAGGCATTGGCTTTACAGGAGTGACTCCATCCTCAAAATACAGATTGTCACACAATGAATTATCAACATCTACATTCAATGTGATGTTTTTTCCATCATATGCTCCACCCATTGTAGATACGATATACAATACATGATTGTTATCATCCGTATTATCGCGATTCTCATCATTGCCTAAAACTACAGAACGTTCGATATACTGATAAGGATAATATACAGTAGTACCGCCCTCATAATCAGGAAATTCTTGGTTGCCATTCTCACAAGAGTTAAAGCCTAAAGCCAAGATTCCCAATGCAGCCATGGACAAATATTTGCTTATCTTCATTGTTTTCATCATTTTAAATATTAGTCGTTATTTTTTACTTCCCAGCCCTTATTCTGCTGCAAGTTGCTCCACTTCAACATTTCGCTCTGTGGTATAGGACCGTAATACATGTAATCTTTATAGCTGCGATCCTCAACCTTCATTTCTTTGTATGATGGGACACCAGCCTCTGAAGTGATTTCTACACCACGCGCAGCCTCATTTAGAGGAGCTTTCCAACGGCGAAGGTCACTAAAGCGCTTATTTTCAAAACAAAGTTCCAAACGACGCTCGTTGCGAATCAACTCACGCATTTTCTCTTTGCTACCAGCGCACTCATCCAAGTATGGATCCTCGCCAAACTCGCCAACTCCGGCACGCTCACGGATTGCCTTGATTACATCGTAAGCTGAGTAGTTGTGAGTTCCCTTACCCTTTGGTCCCCAAGCCTCGTTGGCAGCCTCAGCGTAATCGAGGAATATCTCAGTATAGCGAATATACACAGGATAATGATACTTAGGATTCGGTGAATTAGGGTCAGGATTACAATCCTCACGCAACAGCTTTTTCATGTAATAGCCTGTACGAGTAGAATTGGAAATCTTATTCAAACCATCATTGTTATTAGCCGTCGTAATGTCTGTATGAATGGTCTTTCCCTTATAAGTACTACCATCATGAATGATATAAAGGTCAAGACGAGGATCTCGATTGCTGTAAGGATTCAACTTATCATACTCAGAACGGGCATCGGTGATAGGATAACCATTTACAGCAGGGAATGCATCGACCAGATTCTGAGTTGGGTTGATTCTACCCTTACCGTAAAGAGACGGAGGGAAATTATCAGCCTCTTGGTTCAGACCAAGATCCCATTCATCTTTACCATTGGTACGACTGCCACGCCAAAGAATTTCAGCAGGACAAGCACCTGAGCCAAGCGCATCGATTTCATTGGTTTGCATAAACCAATTATTACCTGTAGCAGACAAACCATTCACACCATTGATACGATCAAGAACGGTAGCTGCATCGTCAGCAGCCTTAGCATAATCCACGTTTGTACCTTCAGAGAAAGCAGGACTAGCTGCAAGCAAAGATACCTGTGAGCGAATAGCCTCAGCGATACGACCGCTGATACGACCACGCATAATGGTACCAAACACACGGTTGTAGTCTCCTGCGGTCTTTACTCCGATTTCCTTATACTTGGCAGGAACATCGTTATCATTAGTCAAATCATTGTAATCAAGAGGGAGAAGCTTGGCAGCCTCGTCCAAATCTTTATAGATTTGATCCAAGCACTCTTGGAATGTATTACGTGGCTTGTTGAAATCATCAGTAGAAGTCTCTGGTTCTGTCAAATTAGGAACGCCAAGCAGTTTGCCATCGGCTGTCCATCCACCATGATTCATCAAAAGATAATACAAGTTGAGAGCTCTCAAAGCATAAGCTTCACCTTTACGGCTATCACAATACATCTTACGGGCATTCTCGTCCTTTGCCCAGTTTACCTTATCTACCTCCTGAAGGAAGATATTGAGATATTGGATACTAGCACGACCATTTGTCCATTTAGACATAGGATCGCTATTAGCTGTCCAAGAACCTGTAGCCATCTTGAGCCAGTTATCTGTCAAGTTATTGGTTACAGCGTCATCTGTAGCAATATCAGTAACACTCTTGATATTGTAAGGAAGCATCGAATAACCATATCCCAATAGTCCCTGAGCGTATGTTGGCTCATTGTAAATCTCATCCAAGCCACGGTTGTTTTCCTCTGCAGGCTCGAAGAGATCTGAGCAAGAAGCCAAGGTAAGCGACATTGCTGCTAATATAAATATATTTTTTACTTTCATTTCTTTCTACATTTTAAAATGATTAGAATGTTGCCTTCACACCTATATTATAATAGCGTGTCTGAGGCGCAGACCCAACGTTCATCTCTAAGACTTCGCGCTCTCCTGAAATGGTAAGCAAGTTAGCTCCGCTTACGTATGCCGACAACCCCTTAAGCCATGTCTTTTGGAACAAAGTACTAGGCAAGTCGTAAGTTATCTGGACCTTAGCCAAGCGGAATGCATCTGTCTTGTACATCCAGAAGTCTGATGTCTGGAAGTTGTTGTTACCATCAAGAGATGTCAAACGAGGATAGGTTGCAGTCTCTTTGGTTTCCTCAGTCCATCGGTTACGAACTACAGCAGAATATTTGCCATCGCCCTTTACCCACCAATAAGAATTATTCTTGACACCCCAAGCACCGAAGTTACCGGTACCAAGAGCGAAGAAGGTAAAGTTCTTCCACTTAGCTGTAAGATTGACACCAAGCGTGAATGGTGCTCCGTACCAACCACCCTTACCCAAGAAGACTTGGTCGTATTGGTCAATTTTATTATCACCATTTACATCCACATACTTGATGTCACCAGGTTTAACTGTTCCACCAAAATAGCTTTGGTCTGGAGAATTTTGGATTTCCTCCTTGCTTTGGAAGAGACCTGCGCTCTTGTAGCCCCAAATGCCATCAAGTGCCTTTCCTTGTCTGTTCTGATACTGCTCTACGTTGTTTTCATCTCGTTTGGTAGCCTTGGTTGTATAGTAAGTACCAGTCACACCAAGTGAGAGATCCACATCACCTACCTTCTTATTGAAGTTGGCTGCGAAATCAAATCCAACTCTTCGATTATTGTTGTAATTAAGTACAGGCATAAACGAAGCCACTGGATAACCAGTATTCAAATGAGATGGATAGAATGTTGGCGAAGAGATGAGATAACCCTCCATCGAATTGATGAAGAAACTTGCATCCAATGTCACCAATTTCTGCCACAGGGATGTCTTGAAATTCAGAGACAACTCTTTGCGCTTGATAAAATCAAGGTCTTTGTTCTCACCTCTTAATGAATAGGTGTATTTATCGCTAGCTCCATCATACCATCCATAGCCGTAAGCAGAAGTCCAAATACTCTGATAGAGATAGTAGCGATTGTCACCATTTGCTATATCAATATCCTCATTGATAATACTACCTGATACACTAATCATCATGTCATCTACCACCTTGGAATTCTTCAAGAAAGACTCATTCTTGAGTCTCCAACCCAAAGAAAGTGATGGTGAGAGAGCCTCACGATGACCTGGAGCCAACTGGGCAGAGTGAATGGCAGCTAATCCAAAATCTGCGTAATACTTCTGGGCATAATTGTAAGAAGCATCGAATGCAAGATTGGCACTAGAGTTCTTATGATACTGTCCAGACTTCGACTGCTGGAAGCCAGAAGCTATCAACATTGCCGACAGATTGTGAACCTTGTTGAAAGTATTGTTGTAGTTGAACTGACCAGAGAAAAACATGGTCTGGTTATCTGTACTTCCGCTGATGTTCTGGTTGCCAGACTTTTTATCCTCACCTTCCTTCTTCAATGCGACAATCATATCCTTGCCATCAATGTTAGCCCATGTTGGGATATAAACAGCATAGCTATTATCGAAAGAAGTATTATAAGAGGTGGCATAGTCAACTGCGAAATGAGTCTCGAAAGACAAGCCCTTCAACACCTTGTGCAAGTTGATATTGACGCCCGTATCAAACTGGAATTGACGACTAGTAAATTTACTATTTCCTGCAGAATAGATATCAGCAAAAACATTAGAGGAGTTTGCCTGAGTACCAGCAAGGAAGTATTTGCCATCAACCAACTTCGCAACGCTCATCAAGTCCCAAGCAGCCTTAGCATTAGGGGCTATCATATCTGTGGAGATAAGAGGAGCTGCATTCTGTGGAAAATTAGGACGCCAAGTAGAAGCAGCTTCCCAGTAATTACCCTTTGCAGAATGAGAATCATAGAAGGTTGCACTGGAGTTGACCCAAGCCTTAATATCATCAGTAATGTCTATATCCACATTACCACGAACGCTGAAGCGCTGGGTATTATTATTCTTAGCCTCACCAAACTTGAAATAATCGCCCTGGCGATAATAGTTGATATTGCTATAGAAATGAGCTCGCTTACCACCACCGCTGATTTCTGCAGTAGCCTCATAACGGCTGTTCATCTTTCTGAGATAATCAGAAGAATAGAAATCGAGATTAGGATAACGATAAGGGTTCAAACCTGCTCCATGATTATAGATGTCCTCAGCAGAATAAAGCTCAGCCAGATCATCATTACGACGAGCCTCGTTATAGAGAGTCATATACTCTGCACTGCTAAGATACTCAGGATAAGACTTTGCTACATTCAAACCTGCATTAGCCTGCACCTCGACCTTCAAGCCGTCATTATGACCACGCTTGGTGGTTATGACTACAGCACCCTTGGCAGCCTTGCTACCATAGAGCACCACAGCCTGCGCACCCTTGAGGAAAGAAATCTGTGCAATCTCACTTGGTTGAACGTTGTTAGCTTCACGAGGCACACCATCTACCAAGACGAGATAACCAGCGTTGTCGGCATCCATACCCCAGAGAGAATTGCCATTCCAACCACCTACATAACCTTGCATATTGTCGAGGCTATAAGTATGGTAGTTCTTCTTCATCAAGTTCTCTACATCGACTACAGACACACCGCCCAAGATGTCATCCTTGGCTACTTTTCGGTAAGCCACCTGAACCATCTCCTTGTCGGCACTGGCTGTGTCGGATTCGCTTGTCTGTGCAGTCTTGGCATTGGCACCAAGAGGAGCCAAAGCCACGAGACTTGCTACAAAAAGCTTATAATTATATGATTTGAATCTTGAATTCATACTATCATTATTCATTTAGTATTACTAATTTATAATTTTAAACCTTACCAGCCTGGATTTTGTTTAAACTCTGAACTGATCTGAGTCTCCTTGATTGGCAATGGGAACCAATAGTGCTTGGCATCGAAATTACGAGTCAATATCAACTTTCTATGATAATTGGCAACCCGAGCGTCCTTAGCATCATGCTTCTTATAGAAGTCTGCACTTTCCACACGATCAAACTCCTGTGAGAATTTTTGATTATATGGTGCCTCTGTCAGAAGCAACCAACGCTGTAAGTCACAAAAACGGAATCCTTCGAAAGAAAGTTCTACCTCACGCTCACGACGGACCTCGTCCATGAACTTATGGCTGTCTGCAACAAATTCTGGAGCAACATGACCAGCACCACAACGGCTGCGAAGTGTATTAATTGCATCTTCTGCGGTCTTACTAAAGTTTGAAGACTTGCCAGTAGCACCACCGAATGCAGCACAAGCCTCTGCATACATCAAGTATATGTCGGCAAGACGCATATATGGCAAATAGCAGTGTAAAGCTGAACCCCAGTCGTAATCTTTATCCACTTCATTACAAGTATGAGGCACCAACTTCTGAATGAAATAACCCGTACGGCTTGCATTTGCTACAGGGCGCATATTACCACCTGTATATAATTGGCAATACTGTAAATCTGCATACTGACCAGGTGTTCCGTTCAAATACTTAAAACCATCGAAGACGATATCGTGGTAGAAACGTGGATCACGATTTTTGAAAGGATGTTCAGGGTCGAAACCAGACTTTGGATTGAGTACATACTGACCATTCTCAACCAAATAGATTGGTTCTCCGTTAGCCATTCCATAAGCCTCTACAAGGTTGGCCGTAGGTTGGTGAATGACATTATCATGAGCAACGACTTTCTGTACCTTAGGGCCAAAGACCTTAGAGGTGTTCCAGTTAGAGCCATTAAAATCAGCAGATGGACCACGGAAGATAGCTTCAACCGTTCCTGGCATTTTCCAGTTCTGCTTCTTGGTATAGAAGATATCAGAGAAGCAAGAGTTAGCATCGGCAGAACGCTCATGATTGTAGATGTCTGAGTACTTAAACTCTGCCAATGCATATTGTGTCTGACCAGTTTCCACAAGAGAGAGCAGTTCACCAAAAGCCTCAGCTGCCTTCTTAGCATATTCCTGATCATAATCATAAGTCTTGCCATTCTTGCTGGCACCAGTCTGCGCACCATTCTTCATCAAAGGACTAGCAGCCCAAAGATAGGTTTTACCAAGATAACCAAGAGCCATGATCTTATTGATGCGAAGTTCATTCTTACCTTGTGTGGCTAAACCTGCAGAAGTCTTATCCCAATTAATAGGCAACAAATCGGCAGCCTTGCGGAAATCTGCAGCCGCTTTATCAGCGCATTCCTGATAAGAAAGACGTGGCAATCTCTGCTCGGCATTGGCATCGAGATAAGTATCCACATAAGGCATACCACCAAAATACTCCATCATTTCCTCATGCCACCATGCACGGAAGAAATAGAGCTGACCCTCTATCAGTTTTTTCTCTTCAGCACTTCCAGTCACAAACTTGTCGATATTCTGTAAACCGAGATTACATTTTCTGATGCAATACCACGCATGGTTCCAAATACCGTGTGCGAACTTATCTGTGGAAGTAGAAGAACCATCACGTTTTAGCCAGTTACCAGTAGATTCCCATGCACGGAAGTTACCTAAATCAACCTGATGGGTCATTCTATTATCAGCCTCAGGATTGAAGATTTCATCATCACCCCAGTTCCATGAAGGACAATAGTTACATTTCTCTTTATCAGGGATACAGTTGTATATTTCCTCAACGAAACCTTGGAAATTACGGAAATTGGCAAAGGCATCGTCTGCAGAAACTGTTGAGTCTGGCTCCTTGTCCAAGTAGTCTTGACAAGAACTCAGCGAAGTACCGAGAGCCAGCGAGACGCATCCCGTCAACAATAATGTCTTTATCTTATTTTTCATCTGAATATTTTTTTTAATAATTACAATGAGAATTTAACACCTAAGTTGAAGCGGCGAACCGTAGGGTATGCTCCCAACCAGCCACCACCACCGAGGTTTGCCTCACGGTCATCAGGCATACGAGTCCAGAGCCAGAGGTTATTACCATTCAAGTAAATCTTGAGGTAGTTTACGCCTAATGCCTTAATCCAACCCTTGGTCCAGGTATAAGCAATCTCGACATTCTTCAAACGAATGTAAGAACCATCATACATAAACTGTGTACCATAGGTGTAACTTGAAGCAGTGGCACCCCAACGAGGAAGGATACATTCTGGATTGCTTTGATTCTTATTCCACCAAGTACCAGTATCATAAACATTATCAAGCATATTACCAAAGCTTGTCAATGATACGTCACGGGTCACATTAGTTACTCCATAGAACTGAGCGAAAGCTGAGAACCCTTTCCATTCGAAACCAATAGTAGCATTATAGGTGTTCTGCGGACTACTGCTATAACCTACAGGAGCCGAGTCCCTGCTATCAACAACACCATCACCATTGAAATCAACAATGTAATAGTCACCAACCAAACGGTGATTGTCATTGGAGTCGTGCGCCGGAGAACCAATCAAATCATCAATATTATTGATAAAGCCCTTATCTATATAAGAGTGATACTGATTCATGGCAAATCCTGCCTCCTTTTGATAATTTGGAGTAAAGATGGCATCATCCTTCAAAATTACCTTATTCTTGGCATGGGTCATATTGAAATTACCCCAGAGTCGCAAGCCATTAGCAAACACCTTATTAAGTTTCAATTCCCACTCGTAACCACTGGTACGAACCTTACCTTTATTAATAGTAGGTGCTGTCGTTCCGAAATAAGAAGGAACAGAACGGTTGGAGCCGAAAATCAAGATGTCATTACGACGATCACAGAAGAAATCCAAAGAACCAGTAATCAAGCCTCCCAAGAAACCATAATCAATACCGAAGTTGGTTTTCTTAACTGTTTCCCATTTCACATTATCATTTCCAAGAGTGTTCTGTCGATACCATGTATAGATGCTCTCTGTATGGTCGAGATCCATCGTAGTCTTGCCGCCATACGCCCACTGACTCATATACAACCAGCGACGACTAGAATCAAATGGGTCACCTATGTTGTCATCACCAATCTCACCATAGGAAGCACGGAACTTCAACATATCGATGATGTGATTGTCACGCAGAGACTTCATGAAGTTTTCCTCAGTGATGGTCCATCCGATAGCACCTGAATTGAAGAAGGCAAAACGATTGTCCTTGCTGAACTTTTCTGATCCGTTATAGGCGCCATTATACTCGATGTTATAACGACCTGCATAGCTATAGGTAGCACGGAATGCCCAGTCCTCACGGTAAGTTGGCATCACACTACCACGTGCATTCTCCTGACGTGAGAACAAGCCCATGGCAGACACATCATGCTGTCCAAACTTGCGAGCCCAGTTGAGCTGCAACTGATAGTAGAGGTTGCGAACAGTCTGGTTATTATCTACAGAACCACCTTCCGTTGACCAGTTCACACCTTGCTGCCAATCAAACTTATTATTTCCTTCAAGTTCTTTACCATAAGTAACCTGACCTGTTTCAGGATCAATATACTTAGTCTGGGCTTCATTATTCAAGTCATTGATACCTCGTCCTGTCTCAACAAAAACATTATCCCAAGAGATAGTACCACGGAAATTCAAGCCTTTGGTTATGAAATCCAATTTCTGCTCAAGGGTAAAGTCTGTATTGATACGAGTGGTTGTAGCCTGTGCTGTACCACCGATAGCAAGATTCTGTGCAGAGTTACTTACATTGGAAGCAGCTGGATAGAATCCCCATGTGCCGTCAGAATATTGTGGCAAGAACACATCTGGGGCGATGTTATAAGCACCAGCCCACTGCTGACCAATCTGCCACTCACTATTGCTCATGTTACTCCAAGGAGCTTTTCTTACGCCATTGCTACCAGCCACATTTACCTTCAAAGTAGTGCTACTTGTGATGGCAAAGTCCAAGTTACTACGAACATTGATACGATTGTATCCATAGCCAGAGTTGTAATTACGACCATTGTCATACTCACGGAAGAGGTCACCCTCATGCACGAAATCAGCAGAAGCGAAGTACTTAACAAATTTTGTACCACCACTCACGTTCACGTTGGCATTATAGGACACAGCAGACTTTTTGAAAAGTGCATCCTGCCAATCCACATTGGCATAACGTTCACGCTGCTCCTGCGTAGTCTGGTTTCGATAGTTGTCTATAAAAGACTGAGGACGAAGATATGAAACACCTTCAGGATAAATGCCCAGTTCACGCTCTACCACTTGGTTACGAAGCATCAACGCATCATAAGAGTCGTACTTGTTAGGCAACTTAGAAGGAGCTTTCAACGTAGCATTGAAACCAACATCAATCTTAGCCTTGCCTTCCTGACCACGCTTGGTGGTAACCAAGATGACACCATTGGCACCCTTCACACCATAGACTGCAGTAGCAGAAGCATCCTTCAGTACAGAGATGCTCTCCACAGAAGAGATGTCCACGCTGCTCAGAGGACGTTCAATACCATCAACGAGAACGAGAGGGTCGGAATTGTTCCATGAACTAGAACCACGGATGATAATCTGAGGTTCCTCCTCACCAGGCATACCATTGCCTTGGATTGTAACAACTCCTGGGAGGTTACCTGTCAAGGCTGAACCAACGTCGCTGACACCAGCTGCACGCTCCAAAACCTCACCAGTAGTCTGGGTGATGGAACCTACGACAGAAGCCTTCTTCTGCTGACCATAACCAACGACTACAACTTCGCCGATGGCGTTGTCGTCTTCAAGAGTAAGTTTGAACTCTCTCTTCTTACCAATCTTTACTTCCTTGGTCTTCATACCTACGTATGTAAATACGAGGATAGAATTCTCTGAAGGAACACTGATACTGAAATTACCATCAAAGTCGGTGACCGCACCGACGCTGGCATTACCTTTTAGTTTTACAGTGGCACCTATCAGAGGCTCACCTGTACCGTCAACAAGATTACCCTTGACCTGGATATTCTGTGCCTGAGCATTCAGGCTGCAGAAAGCTCCCACCAAGCATAAGGCTGCTGTCCGTTTCATTGTTAACACTTGTTCAATCATGTTCTATTCATTTTTGATTTATGCTTTAAAAATTTAGGCGTGTACTAAAATGTTTATTCACGGCGGCAAAGGTATGGATTTCTTTCGAAATATACTTTGCGTGGTGTAACAGAAAGTTTATCATTTTAGAAAAATCTTGCGAGAACGTATTTTTCCATTACTTAACAGTTGTTTTATTATATAAACACCAGCAGTTGGCTTTTCAACTTCTTTTCCTTCTATATTATAATATAAGGTGGAAACCACGTCTGCCTGGGTTTCTAATTGTTTAATTCCTGTTGGATTTTGTTTCAAATACCAATCCTTGTACCAGTTGAAGCAAGCATAGGAGCAGCACTCCTCAAAGAGACCATGTTTCTTGGCATTTTGCAAACCAGGCTGTACCTTTCCCGTCTTCAGATACTCATCAATGTCGTAATACTCTTGTGGATGAGTGATGGTCATGCCGATATTACCAAAATGGTCATGCACTGCCTTCCATGCCATACCCCACTTCGAGGTAGAACCGGTTGCCCAAGTGCCGAAATTCGGAGCCACCCACTGGTTCCACTCATTGTAGTGTCCCTCGCTAGCCCTGTCAGGATCATTTGGACTCCAGTCTATTTCCGTCACCATGATAGGTTTGGAGGTCACCATAGGAACCTGGTTTTGGAAGTTTCGAATGAAAGTATTGTGGTCGCAGTTGGCATCTGTCATGTTGCCATACCATCCAGAATAAACATGTACTGCATAAGAGAAGTTGTCCTCGCTATCGGTGATAGGATATTTGGAATAGCCCACATAGTTGCTCTGATAGCCAGAACCAGGCACCCAGATAATACCCTTGAAGCCAGTGGCACGAATCTCATCTACCACAGGCTGGAAGAAATCATGGAGAGCCTTGTCTGATTGAGAGCCATCTGCCAGCAACACATTAATAGGCTCATTGGCTAGCTCGATGCTCACCTGTCCGGCATTCTTCTGGATGGTGGCATTGGAAGCGAAGAGTTTCCACACCTTCTTAAGATATGCCTGATATTCATCTCCCACCTTGATATCCTTTGGACAAACGCCAGGAGGGCGAACGATTACATATAGTCCATGAGCCAAGGCTTTCTCCACAAGCTTGACATAAAGTCTGCTCAAGAATGTCTTGTATCGATACTCACTAAAATACTGGATATTGTTTTCACCCGTTCCTGCTGGCGCACCCCAGTTAGTCCAGCATGGGTCCATGTGCAGACGGAAGACGGTGCAATAAGCTCCCTGCTCCTTATCAGTGATGGCGGTAAACATCTTCTCGAAATAATTGAGGCAAGGTTTGATGTCGCTGACTTCGTATCCGCCCGTGCCCCAACGATTGCCGTTGAAGTAGCGGTTTGGCGTATCCATTACGCCATGCAAGACAACAGTCTTACCATTGGCATCCACCAGGTTCTTACCCTTCACACGGAGTGCCGGCAGATTATCTGCAGCCAGCCCTGCCATTGACAGCATAGCCATAGCGAGTGATATTAACATTTTCTTTCTGTTCATTGTTATAATTATTTTTAGATTTATCATTTATTGTCAGTCAACTTATTATATTATGAAGGATTGTCAGGTTCCAGTTTACAGAAAAGGATGCTGGTCTTTTCAAATAGAATGGCGCGTAATCACTACGCACCATTCCCGAAAACCAATTAATCATGATTCTATATAAAAACCATAATATCAAAATCTTTTAGAAATTCTAAACCTATTCTACTAACTATTATGTATAAACCTAACTAACCTAAATATACTAAATATATACAACTTAAAAACCGATGCAAAGATACTTCTAATCTATCATATATACTTTATAATAAGTAACCAATAGTTTTTCTCTCGTACCACATGTAACATTATCTTTACTCTACGTAACATTTTAACATCTTTTTAATATATTCTCGTAAAAAACATACCTTACCATGCATTCTTCTCCCATTAATTTTGTATTTTTGCAAACGAATATAAAAAAGCCAAAAGACAATGAAACCAAGAATCATGATGATTTCCATGAAATCAAACCTCAGAACAATGAGATACATCGGTCTTTTACTGATGTTTATCTTCAGTCTCACTGCGCAGAACATGATGGCGCAGCGAGGAAAACTTTTCAATTCAGACAACCAGCTTTCGAGCAACCTTGCCACTCAGGTGTTCCAGGATTCAAATGGTTTCATTTGGATTGCCACCCGTAACGGCTTGAATATCTATGATGGCTATAACTTTATGGTCATCAGAAAAACCTACGACAACAGTGACGGGCTCAACAGCAACTATATCAACAGTATAACACAGGATGAAAAGGGGCGTATTGTGCTGGGAACTAACAAGTCGCTACTTATACTTAATGGTAATAGGTTCTGCAACGTACCTATGCTCGATTCAAGAAATAAGCCTATAAACACTTACGTTAACCAGGTAAGCCGTTTGCACAATGGCGATATTGTTGTCGTTACCTCCGGTTACGGCATCATGACCAAGAAAACAGATGCAAACGCCTGTTACGCCATGAAAGGAGAAGTGGAGAATCTGAAATACATACATAAGATTCTGGAAGACAAACAAGAAAGGCTCTGGATTATCCTGGAAAACGGAAAGCTGTATCGGAAAGAAAAGAACGGCAAGCTTGTTTCACGCATCATGGGAACAGAGCAACTTAACACACAAGATATCAGGCAAGACGACAAGGGCAACATTTATCTTGCTACCAAGAATGAAGGTGTTTACCTTCTCAAGGCTGGTTCAACCGCCTTCACCAAGATAGCCGGCATAGGCAATCTTCCTATTGACAACATCTATATCAGCCGCGACCAGCGCTTGTTTATCGGTTGCGATGGTATGGGTATCTTCGTGTATAATCCTGTAACAGGATTCTTGCAAAATAATCCTCTGTTCTGCCATGAAGTAAATATTGCCAAGAGCAAGATTACCAGCATTATAGAAGATTTTACGGGAAACATCTGGGTGAGTATGCTCCAGAAGGGCGTATTCATGCAGTCGCAGGCTCAATGCGATTTCAACTATATGGGCTACCGTTTGGACAGCCGCAACGTGATAGGTGAAAACTGCATCACAAGTCTGTGTGCCAACCAGGGCGATCAAGTTTGGGTGGGCACCGACAAGGATGGTCTTTACCTCTTTGACATAAAAACCGGTAGTATCAACGACCATTTATTAAGCAACACCACGGTACTGGCACTCTGCAAAGACCAGAAGGGCAAAACATGGGTAGGAACCTATAGTAACGGCATCGGATTTATAGATGCGGGGGGGTCTTTCCATCCATTCAGCCTAGGCATTGGCAACCAGGCGGGCATCTTCGATATCCAGGAAGACCCGCAGGGCAATATATGGTTTGCTACCATGGGCAAAGGACTTTTCCGCCTTTCTCCAGATGGAAGCATCAAGCAATGGAAAAAACAAGATGGTGCCGACAACAACCCGAAAAAGAACAGTATTCCTAATGATTACCTCGTGAAACTTAGCATCTCAAAAGATGGTAAGCGGGTTTTCGTAGCCACTTCTGTGGGTCTGGCTTGCTATGACCAGCAAAAAAACAGCTGGACTTCCACTTTCGGTGGCGTCAACTGTCTGAACAAGGGCAGTTTCTCACATTGCGTTTATTCTGACAGCAAGAACCGCGTATGGTTTGGCACTGAAGACGGCGCAATCTGCTATGATCCGAAGCAGGGATATGCTCATCCGAAGATCTATAACACAGAACTTGGACTTTCAGACAACAGCGTAGCCAGCATCATAGAAGATTACAAGGGTAGAATCTGGATAGGAACTACCTGTGGCTTAAACCAGGTAGATACAGAAAAAGGTACCATCAACAAGTACTACTCAGACAATGGCTTGCAGAGCAATGAGTTCAGCGATGCAGCAGCCTGCACGCTCTGGGGAGGAAAGATGCTGGTGATGGGCGGAACCGGCGGTATCAACTGGTTTGATACGGACAAGGTAAAACAGCATCCTTGGCAGGCAAAAGTTACCATATCAGGACTTTTTTTGGGCAACCAACCTGTATACCCGGATATGGAATCGGGCATCTACACCATTACAGATAAAGGGGTATATAACAGCGACGAGTTCTCCTTATCTCATGAAGACAACACCTTCACCATCCAACTGTCTACTCTTACATATAATAATGTAGAGCAGATCAGTTACGCCTACAGCATCAATGGTGAGGATTGGCGAACCATACAGTCTGGCATGAACGAGCTGTCATTCTCACACATGCCAGCAGGTACCTATAAGTTCCGTGTCAAGGCCATCTGCAACGGATACGAAACCCCTGTCAAGGAGTTCTCCATCATCGTTCACCCAGCCTGGTATGCCAGCATCTGGGCAAGACTCTGCTATCTGCTTGCCTTCCTGGGGCTCTGTCTGCGCTATATCAAGCACCGCAAACGCAAGATGGAAGACCAGCTCATATTGCAGCAGCATATCCATGCGGAAGAGATGGGCGAAGCAAAACTGAAGTTCTTCATGAACATCAGCCACGAAATCCGTACCCCATTGACCCTTATCCTCACTCCGCTGTTCACGCTGATTAAGGAAGATAAAGACGCTCACCGACAGGGCATCTACGATATGATGCGCAAGAACTCGGAACGAATCCTGCACCTGATTAACCAGATGATGGACCTGAGAAAGATTGACAAGGGACAGATGGTGATGCACATGAGCGAAACCGATATGGTTGCCTTTATTGACGATGAATACAAACTCTTCTGCCAGCAGGCGATAGCCAAGAGCATCCAATTCACCTTTGAGCACGAAGACGAAACTCTCCCGGTATGGATAGACCGCGACAACTTTGACAAGGTATTGATGAATGTCCTGTCAAACGCCTTCAAGTTTACTCCTGCAGGCGGCAGAATCCGTATCACCCTCTCCCACTCGCCTCATCATGTCCGCATCGCCATCAAGGACAGCGGCAAGGGCATTCAGGAGGAAAAGCTCGAAACGATTTTCCAGCGCTTCTATCAGAGTACCACTACTTCTAATGACCGGAATGTAGGTACGGGAATCGGTCTCGACCTGACACGCTCGCTCGTGGAACTGCACTACGGAACCATTACAGCCGCCAACAACAAGACACTTGATGAAGCCGACTGGAAGGAAGGAAGCCAGTTTCTCATCACGCTGCCTCTGGGCAACGAGCATCTGAAACCGGAAGAAATGATAGATGCACCGGAGCCACAGACTGCTGAAGACATCAAGGAACTGGAAGAAAACATGGAGGAAGGAAACGAAGAGAATGCTGCCGATACAGCCAATGACGCCGCAGAAGATTTCAAGAGCAAGGCAAAGAGCACCATCGCTGTGGTAGAAGACGATGAGGCTATACGTAATTTCCTGAAGACCCAACTACAGGAAACCTTCAATATCCTTACCTTCTGCAACGGAAAGGAGGCGCTGCCGGAGATTATCAAGCAGAAGCCAAGCCTCGTTATCTCAGACATCATGATGCCAGAAATGGACGGCAATACGCTCTGTACCAAGATCAAGAACAATGTGAACACCAACCACATTCCGGTGATTCTGCTCACAGCGATGAGCAGAGAGGAAGACCAGCTGACCGGTTTGCAGTCGGGTGCCGATGCCTATGTGGTGAAGCCGTTCAATATGGACATTCTGCGCCGCACCATCATCAACCTGCTCAACGTGCGCCGTACTTTGAAAAACAAGTTTATAGGCAACGAGAGACAGAGCGACAGGCAGATTGCGATAGAAAAAGACCTGTCGCCAAAAGACCAGCTGATGGAACAGGTGATGAAGGTAATCAATGATAACATCGGTAATGAGGACCTGAGTGTGGATATGATTGCCCGCGAAGTAGGACTGAGCCGTGTGCATCTGCACCGCCGAATGAAGGAACTGACCAACCAGACACCACATGCCTTCATCCGCAATACCCGTCTGCAATATGCCGAAAAGTTGCTGAGCCACTCTAACAAGACGATATCAGACATCATGTTTAGCTGCGGTTTCTCCAACCCAGCCAGCTTCAGCACCATGTTCAAGAACTTTTATGGCTCTTCGCCTCGCGATTATATGCAGGCACACCGGAAAATCTAGCCTTTTCACTGCAGAAAAGGCCAGATGTTTCCCAAAATAAAGTATTTGTTACAAATAGAGATGTTTATGATACTCCTCGCAAAGTGTTGGTAACATTCTGTGGGGGTATATTTAAAAGGAAAGCGGTAACTTTGCAGCAGAATTCTGAATACATGTTTCAGCCATGAGTTCAGATACTCATTCTGTAATTTTAAACCCAATAATAAAATGAAGAAAATTGCAATCTTATCGCTTTCCCTGACGCTTGCAGCCGCTGCACAGGCGCAGACAGCTGAGTTTGACTATTTCAAGTATGCGGGCAATGACGCTCGCTTCAATGTTGAAATCGACAAGACTCACCAGTATTACAACCCGGTACTGGCTGGTTTCTATCCAGACCCATCACTCTGTCGCGTAGGCGACACCTACTATCTGGTAAACTCTTCGTTTACCTTCTTCCCAGGTGTGCCTCTCTCAACCAGTAAAGACCTGGTCAACTGGCAGCCTGCCGGTCATGTCCTCGACCGCACATCACAGGTTCCATTGAAGGGCCAGCAGGTATCAGCCGGTATCTTCGCACCAGCCATCAGCTATAACAAGAAGAACAAGACCTTCTATATGATTACCACCAATGTGGGAGCCGGCAACTTCTTTGTGAAATCAAAAGATCCTTCCAAAGGCTGGAGCGAGCCTATCTATCTGAAGAAGATTGACGGCATCGACCCTAGCTTCTTCTTCGATGACAACGGAAAGGGATATATCGTGCATAACGGTCCGGTAGTTGGCGGTGCCGACTATGAGGGTCAGCGTGCTATCCGCTGCTTCGAATTCGACGTGAAGGGCGACAGCATCAAGGGAGACTTCAAGGAGATTCTGCGTGGCGGAACCCATGTAGAGGCGCGTCCTATCTGGATTGAGGGTCCTCACCTCTTCAAGAAAGGCAAGTTCTATTATCTGATGTGCGCAGAAGGTGGTACAGGCGGATGGCACAGCGAGGTTATCCTGCGTGCCAAGAATCCGATGGGACCATGGGAGGAATGCCCTAACAACCCTATTCTTACCCAGCGTACCGGTCTCGACCCTAACCGCAAGGACCCAGTATCAAGTGCCGGTCATGCCGATATCGTAGAAGATGGCAAGGGTAACTGGTGGGCTGTATTCCTGGCTTGCCGTCCTTATGAAGAGGATATGTATAACACAGGTCGCGATACTTATCTCCTGCCTGTAACCTGGAAGAATGGATGGCCAGAGATTCTTGCCAAGAATACTCCTATCTCTACCGTTGGAGAGAAGGCTGGTTTGAAGCCTGCCGCAAAGAATGAGTTCTCAGGCAACTTCTCTTATGTGGATAACTTCGAAGCAGATAACAATAAGGCTGGTCTGAAAGAGTTGAATCCACGCTGGATGTTCCTCCGCGACTTCGTTGACTGTTACAAGGTAGAAAACGGCAAATTGAAGTTCAATCTCCTGCCAGGCAACATCTACAAGCGTGAGCCGATGTCTGCCATCTGGGCACGTCAGCAGCACGGCACCTTCACAGCTGAGACAGAAATCAACTTTACTCCTCGCAACGACAAGGATATCGCAGGCTTGGCACTTCTCCAGAAGGAAGACCACAACTTCGTATTGGGTAAGACCATGAAGAATGGCAAGCTGATGATTACCCTGACCCGTGCCGAGAAGAACAACGTTACTATCGCCTCTGCTCCTATCAAGGGAGGTAAGCTGAAGCTGAAGGTAGAAGGTCATGACAGATATTATGATTTCTATTATGCCGAAGAAGGCGGCAACTGGCAGCTTCTTGCCAAGGGTGTAGATGCCTCTAACCTGAGCACCCAGAAGAGCGGTGGCTTCCTCGGTGCCTGCATCGGTCTCTATGCTTCTTCCAACAAGGAATAAGGATTTGAGCAAAGATGAACATTTTAGGAATAGATAATTAAAGAAAAGGTTGATACCTCGCGTTTTGCCTGGCATCAACCTTCTTCTTTTATTTATTCTTCACAATATCCAATGTCATTTTTCCTACCCAGATGGCGCTCTTGCCGTTCTGGTCGATTGGCACCGGTTTGCCATCGAGATTATTCAGATACTCCAACTGCTTGAAGTAGGTATGGCTATGACCGCCCAGTATCAGGTCGATGTCGCGGGTGGCTGGGGCCACCTCGGAATCGTCGATGCCATCTATCTTCCAGCCCAGGTGAGAGATGCAGATGATGACATCACACTTCTCTTTCTTCTTCAATATCTCAGTCATTTCCTTTGCCTTGGCGATAGGATCAAGATACTTGATGCAGCCATAGTTGGCTTCGGTTACCAAGCCGGCAAGTTCCGGACACAAGCCGAAAACGCCAATCTTCAGTCCCTTGCGCTTGATAATGGTATAAGGCTTTACGACATTTGCCAGTTCGGTACCGGTGAAATCATAGTTGGAGCAGACGATAGGAAACTTCGCCATCTTGAAGATGCGCACCATGTTGTCGATGCCGAAATCGAACTCATGGTTTCCGATGGTAGCAGCATCATATTTCATCTCGTTCATCAGTCCTACTTCCACATCTCCCTTGAAGAGAGAGTAATAAGGTGAACCCTGTGAGAAATCGCCACTGTCAAAGAGCAGCAAGTCGGGATTCGCCTTACGTTCCTGACTGATCATCGCTACCCTACGGAGAAAACCGCCACGATTGGCTGTTGCGGTATCTGCGAGATTCGGATTGATGGGCATCACGCATGAATGCGTATCGTTGGTATGGAGCACTACGAGCTGCTTTACCACCTTTGCCTCTTTCTTAGTTTTAGCCTGAACGGCTGCCGGCTGCATCATGAAGGATGCCAGAGCCAGACCTATATATAATAATGTATGTTTCATCAGAATGAACAACTATAAACTATTAACTATCAACTATTCTACCACGCAGCGGCCTTCAATCTTAGATTCCACCATCTTGCCCTGTGCCTGTATCTCACGGAAATAATTCATGATGATGTAGCGCACATTGTTCTCTTTCTGCTTAGGAGCAAAGACATCGGTTCCGCTCTTGAAGGCTACGAGCTGGTCATTACCTTCGGCAAGATAATCGAGGGTTGCAACGCGGTAACTCTTCTCCGGAACAACTGGTTCACCGTTCAGTGTAATGCTCTTCAGCTTGCCATCCTTGGTGATAACCATTCTTACAGCATGGCTCAAGCCTTCTCCGCCACGATGAGCTATCTGCTGGAAAAGCTCCAGAACCTTATCGCCCTTCAGGGTCAGGAAACAGATTTTGTTCTCGAAAGGAGCCATATCGTTCACATCGCCTACAGTAACCTTACCCTTGGCAAGATTAGAACGGATGCCACCCATATTGTAAACAGCGAAAACAGGCTGTTCTTCAAACTGCTTGCCACCCCATACCAGGATGTCACAGAGCAAGTTACTGAGTTCGCTCTCCGGACGGTGACAGGTCATATCATGAGCAATATGACCTACAACAGGCCCCATGATACTGTCTACCTTACTCTTATAAGGAGCGATAAACCTGGCAGCCTCAGCATCAGGCTGTGCATCCCATTTCTGATCAACCAATATTCGGGTTCTCTCCACCTTTGCCACCTTGTATTTCTGAGCGAAAGCCGGACTTGCCATCAGCAGCATGACTGCCGAAGCAAGGTAAATCTTGATTCTATTTTTTTTCTTCATACTTAATACACCAAATACTTTTAGAGCGCAAAGATACAAAATAAATCTACGAAATCGGCAAAATCGGGAAGAAAATTCCATTGCAGAAGTAAAGAAAACAAAAAAATAAAGGGAAAAAGTGAAGAAAGTGTCTGAAAATTTGCGAGATACAAGAAAAAGTAGTAACTTTGCACCCGCTTTTCGGCGTAACCGCTGTTGTCTGGGCAGAAGTGTTGTCCAAGTCCATGTTGCGTTGGAACGACAAACAATTTTTAATTTTATACAAAAAATGGATTTGATTAAAGTTGCTGAAGAAGCATTTGCAACCGGCAAGAAGTTCCCTGAGTTCAAGGCAGGTGATACTATCACAGTCGCTTACAAAATCGTCGAGGGTACTAAGGAGCGTATCCAGCTCTATCGTGGTGTTGTTATCAAGATCTCTGGTCATGGTGACAAGAAGCGTTTCACAGTTCGCAAGATGTCTGGTACTGTAGGTGTTGAGCGTATCTTCCCTATCGAGTCACCAGCTATCGATTCTATCGAGGTGAACAAGCGTGGTAAGGTTCGTCGCGCTAAGTTGTATTACTTGCGTAAGCTTACTGGTAAGAAGGCTCGTATCGCTGAGAAGAAGACTGTAGCTAAGGGTGAAGAATAATTTTTCTTAGGAGACCTAATCAGAAAAAAATAAAGGGAATCTAGTCTCACGACCGGGTTCCCTTTTTATTTTAATAATCTTAACCGAAAAACAACTATCTTTACCATTAAATAAATCATGGCAGCCTACTAAACCAACCATGCTCCATTCTTTTATTTTTCGCCCGCATCATAATTCACGAGCCCATCCTCCGTGCCGTGTAAAGCACCTTGGAAATCATCCCAACTCTGGAATCCGGCAAGCAGCGCCAGCTTGTCCAAAGTCTGGCGGGAAGGCTTCTCCTTCCCTTTCAAAACATCCCACATTTTGTAGAAAAGATGTGCCTTGCCAACCTTCTTTTCTATGTGTTCAGCAAGGACTTTCAAATCCTGTTTCATAACAATCCTCTCATATTTACTAACTGGGAGCAAAAGTACTGAAAAAGAATGAAACTGAGTATATTTTTCCCGACTTTTTTATGTTTTGGGGTAAAAAAAATGCTTTATATCATAAAAATGCTGTTTTTTAGGGCTTTTTACGAAACAGAAGTCCAATATCTCAATCATTTTTTGTAACTTTGCGCCAAATTCCAAAATACATTTCTTAGAAGATGAAAGAATTAGCACTTAAGTACGGATGTAATCCAAATCAGAAACCTTCTCGCATCTATATGGATGACGGAAGGGAGCTTCCTATCGAAGTGATCAACGGCCGTCCTGGCTACATCAACTTCCTGGATGCCTTCAATTCCTGGCAATTGGTCAAGGAGCTCAAGGCTGCTACAGGAATGCCTGCTGCCGCTAGTTTCAAACACGTTTCTCCTGCCGGTGCAGCTATCGGCTTGCCTCTGAGCGACACATTGAAGAAGATTTACTTCGTTGATGATGTCAAGTTTGAGCTCTCTCCATTGGCTTGTGCCTATGCTCGTGCCCGTGGCGCTGACCGCATGTGCTCTTATGGCGACTTTGTTGCGCTGAGCGATGTATGCGACGAGGCTACAGCCCTCCTCATCAAGCGTGAGGTGAGCGATGGTGTCATTGCTCCAGGCTATACTCCTGAGGCTATCGAGGTTCTGAAGGAAAAGCGCAAGGGTACCTACTGCGTTATCAAGATTGATCCTGACTATGTGCCAGCTCCTATCGAGTGCAAGCAGGTGTTCGGTGTTACCTTCGAACAGGGACGCAACGAGGTGAAGCTCGATGATCCTGCTCTCTTCGAGGATGTTCCTACCAAGAACAAGACTTTCACTCCTGAGGCTAAGCGCGATCTGATTATCTCGCTCATCACTTTGAAATATACTCAGAGTAACTCTGTATGCTACGTAAAGGATGGTCAGGCTATCGGTATCGGTGCCGGTCAGCAGAGCCGTATCCACTGTACCCGTCTGGCTGGTTCTAAGGCTGATGAGTGGTGGTTGCGCCAGTGTCCTAAGGTGATGAACCTGCCTTTCAAGGAGAAGATTCGTCGTGCCGACCGCGACAATACCATCAATGTCTATATCTCTGATGAGTGGGAGGATGTATTGCAGGACGGCGTTTGGGAGCAGTTCTTTACGGAGAAGCCTGAACCATTGACCCGCGAGGAGAAGAAGGCTTGGATTGCCCAGAACAAGGGTGTATCTGTAGGTAGTGATGCTTTCTTCCCATTCGGCGACAATATTGAGCGTGCTCACAAGAGTGGTGTTGAATACATAGCAGAAGCAGGCGGTAGTATCCGTGACGATCATGTTATTGATACCTGCGACAAGTACGGCATCGCTATGGCGTTTACTCACGTTCGCCTCTTCCATCACTAATTTATTATATAATTAAGGTATATGAGTGACATTGACGATATTATCATGGGCGGTATGGTCTTCAAGGGCGGCGGTGGTCCTAAGAAGGATGACGACGACAAGGTTAAGACCAAAGCCAAGAAGAAAAAGTACATCACGGGTGCTCACGGTAGTGGCTCTGCCCGTCAGAAGGCAAAGTATCGCCAGCAGAGAGCCAATCGTAAATCTCAGAAGAAGAAATAATACTTCTCTATCATAAATATATGTTTCGCCCGTGTGCTGTATGATAACAGCGCATGGGCGAACTGTTTTCTGATAATGGAAAACATGAATAGAATGCTGGCAAGCGAAAGACAGGATACTAGTATTCGAAGAACAGCCCACTAGCTACATAGACGCTAGTGGGCTGTTCTTCTTAAACAGTCATCAAATTCCAGGGGAAAAGCGGTAGAAGTAACGGACATCGAAAAACTCTTCACTCTTCACCTTTTCTTCGGAAACCCCTGTGTTTATCGGCATTCCGAGGGGTGAAGAGTTTCTCCTGACTCTTCACCCACTCTTCACCACTCTTCACCCGTACAGCCTCAAGCAAGTTTGACCTGTACAGTTGATATTACCCAATACGCCCTGAAAGGGCAGAAGCCCCTAGCCCAGGGCATCGCCCTGGGTATAATAGCAATCTGTAAGACGCCCTGTAAGGGCAAAAGCTTTGTATATAGCCCAGTATTTTAAAGCTTTTGCCCTTACAGGGCGACAGGTTTGCGTCCGTAATTACCCAGGGCGATGCCCTGGGCTAGGGGCTTCTGCCCTTTCAGGGCGTATTGGGT
>OJPE01000122.1_pt1 | contig 38216 bp, 31 predicted proteins | sample 1598351 | NCBI WGS metagenome assembly OJPE01 (sample SAMN03922475, study PRJEB24848) | human gut metagenome | isolation source: stool sample | host: Homo sapiens | place: Germany | collected 2010-11 | reverse complement strand
TTACTATTTTACAAAGAACGGAAGCTTTTGTCCGAGCTGTTCCACCAGATATGCCAGATAGTTATTTTCATACAAACATGTAAGTATTCTGCTGTCTCTGGTATAATCTACGATCACCTGGCCCAGGGTTCCCAGGTCTCTGAAGATATTAAATGCGTATATTGTCCAAACAATTAGAACAGTTTCCAACATTCCAACCACAATACCTAGTAATTTGTCCAGGCTATGTACTATAGGTAGTTTCACGATCATCTTTGCCGAGAAAAATACGATATTAAGAAGATGATGCACCAAACCGATCGCCGCCAGCAACAGTATTGTCAGGATCACATTGAATATCTTTCCATCAAAGTAACTGCTCAGACCATTCCCGATCAGGAACAGCACCACACAGGTAATCAGCAGGGAGATCAGAGAGATCAGGGATTTTACCATTCCCTTCTTGTAGCCGTCCATCACCATGCAGATCAATACTACTGCCATGATGACCAGTAATAAATTCAGATTCATTGGTATACTCCTTTATTTTAACTGTATCGTATCTATTGTACTATCTGTCACCAGATAATATTTGTAGGAACCTCCTGCAGGAAGCAGAAGCCGGGCACTCTTACCGAAGCTGCCATGGTATTTTTCCACACCGTCCGTTGTAAAGATCTGGCACTCCGATTCGTTGTAGATCACCATGTCATCATCCCCGAAGAAAATATCCGTATAATCCACATCAAAATAGTAGCTGCCCACCTTTGCTGCCGAAGTATTGTACACATCCATGCGGTACTTGGTCTCCGCCTGGTCCGAAAGGAATACCAGTCCTACATATTTATCACTGTAGAAAATCGACTGGATCTCGTCGTCATATAGGTATTCTCCCGCCGTCACAGGCTTCTGGGTACCCGAATAGATCATAAGGCGGCTGTCTCCTACTGCAAACGCTGTATCATTATTCATAAACTGCACTTTCGGCACGACCAGGTCGGAATAAGAATATGCGCTGACCATATAATCGCTCTGATTCTCGCCCACCGGTCCGAAATTGTAGAATGTCACATTACTTTTTACTACGCCTGCATCCACATACAGGTAACTGATTGCCAGAAGCTCTCCGTCCGGTGACAAACTGACGGATACCGGATAACCTCCATCCGTCATATGCGCCTGTCCCGTGTAGCTGTTGGTACCGTCCGCTTCGTAAGTCATGATCCATGCCACATCCGTATCCGCCAGCACTGTTGTCACTCTTCCCGTTTCCGACACTGTGATATTTCGGATCGGCATGGTCGTTGTAATAGTTCCCAGTTGCTTGTCCGTATTCTGCACGTAGATCTCACGGCCGTTATAACTGCCGATAGCTGCCACATCGCCACAAGTAGCGATCTTCACATCCTGGATCACATAAGTCTGATTCCACTTTACATTTCCCTTGGCATCCGTACAGTGAGCGCCGTCTTTACTATATGTAAGAATACTGTTTTTCAACCGTATGTCTGTGGCATCCGATGAGACCTCCCGGCTAATGGAAGATACGGTGTCATATCCCGTATAGATATGTCTCTTTGCCTGTACCACCACAAGAGCAAGTGCCGCTCCCAAAGCCGCCACCACCAACAGCACCCGGTACACGATTTTCAGCCGGTGTTTACGGATCTTTTTCTTATAGTCATCCTGACTCTTTTGCCGCTTTTCTTTTTCCTTCAGATAATTCTTGATATCTGCTGCCATGTATCTGTTTCCTTATGTATTATCGTAACTATTAAGAATCGCATTCGCAAAATTACTGCGGCGCAGTCTGCTTTTTGCTCATGTAGTTACAGTATAACACACTTCCCCTTTTTGAAAATAAGTTTTTTACGGGAGAAGGATTTCCTGACCGATCTTGATATCATCGGGGTCAGCAATACCGTTCAGGGAACAGATCTCAGATACTTTACTGTTGCTGCCGTAGTTCCGCAGAGAAATACCGATCAGTGTGTCCCCTCTCTGGATAGTATAATGTGTGGGTTGAGCAACCGCCTCCACTGTAGGAGTCTCTGCCACTGCAGATTCTGCAGTCTGTGTCACATCCTGTGTTGTTTCCTGTGTCGTGTTGTGTTCTGTTGCCTCCATCACATCTGTCGTATTTTTTGTGACATTGCTGTCCGCAGAGGTTCCATCCGCTACACTGCCCGTATTTTCTTCCGTCGGATCTACAGCACTGTTTCCCGTTCCATCCATTGATGCATTTTCCGTGCCTTCCGGCATCGCTGTCTCTGCTGCAGTCCCAGTAGTATTTCCCGCCGCAGCATTTTCCTGTCGCAGAGCATCCTCCAGCTTGTCCTCCGCCACCAGCGTGCTGATCTGGCTCTGTTCCTCCACCGCATCCGGCAGTTTCTGCTCCATCAGGTTGCTCATGGCCTGCCTGGCTGTCTCCCCCAGGGATTCTCCGGTGCTTTCCTGCCGCATCAATGCCAATGCCATCACGCAGAGCAGAACAAAGACACCGGCAGCCGCCATTTTCATCCGACGCAGTCCGGTCGTTGGCATGGGTATAATATTATCCGGTTCCCTGCGTCTGTTCTCTACCGCTCTGCGATATTCCACAGGCGCATTCTCCGTATGTCCGGCGGCACGGAAGGCATTTCCGCTCTCCTGTCTCTGTCTGCGTTCCTCCTGCCGTTTCTTCACCACTTCGTATTTTTCCTGATCCACCTTCTCCGGTGCCGCCTCTTCGCCCCGGTTCTCCAGCATATATGCCAGCATGCTGTCATTCTTCTCATAGAACTGTGCATACCCCGACACATAACGGCAGATCTCCTGTTCGCAGATCTGGAAGCCTTCCACCATCTCGCCATTCAGTATCTGGTAGCCTAAAAAGGTCATTTCCGAAAAATACTTTCTCCGCAGCTTCTCAATCTCCTGTTCCTGCGCCTGGGACAGGTGCCGCACCGGCTTCTGCAGGAAATTCAGCTTTGCGGAGCCATAGGCGAATAGATATGCCACACCGTCCTCTGCTGTCTTCCTGCCGTATAATGCTATGGCAATATCCTTGTTCTGTGCCATTCCATTCATTTGTTTTATGTAAGATACCACATAATCTTCCACATAGATTCTGCAGTGCTTGTCCGCCTCTCCGATCTGCGTTATGTTCTTCGGTAATTCCATACAAAAAACACCTCCCATGCCGTTTCTATCAGTTATCACTAACTATAGCATCCGCACAGGAGGTATTTTAGCGTTCTTTGTCGCACCTCTTCAAAAACAGTTCGACAAAGTTTGCACCATATTCTATGTATTCTTAGCTATGCTTCAAACTTATATACGGTAACAGAATCGTATTCTCTGCCGTTCTCCCCGCCAAATACATAGGAGGGGAAATTCTCATGATGAATGGTATCCGGGAAATACTGGGTCTCCAATGCAAAACCGCAGCGATTGCCGTAGGTCACCCCATCTTTTCCGGGCTGTACATCAATAAAATTGCCTGCATAAAACTGCACTCCTGGCAGGGTGGTGTATGCCTTCATTACCCTGCCGCTCTTCGGGCCTTTTACTGTAGCAATATGCCGCAACGTACCGTCCCAGTCATCAATGACAAAGTTATGATCATAACCGCCGGTCAGGAGTAACTGTTCATAATCTTCCCGGATATCTCTGCCGATCTTCTTCGGCTGTGTGAAATCCATGGGGGTGCCTGCTACCGCACGGATCTCACCGGTAGGGATCGATCCTGCTGCCACCGGAGTAAAGTGAGAGGCTCTCAGCCACAGTTCATGCTCTTCAATGCTGCCTGCGCCGTGCCCGTCCAGATTGAAATAGGAATGGTTGGTCAGGTTGATAATGGTCTTCTTGTCACTGGAAGCATGGTAATGCAGAGTCAGCTCATTCTCCTCACTCAGAGAGTAGGTTACGGATACCTTCTTATTGCCGGGGAATCCCAAATGTCCATCCTCATCCTCCAGAGAAAATGTCACGCTGTTCTCTCCGATCTCCGCATCCCAGAGTCTCTTATGGAAGCCCAGCTGCTTATGGGTATGTAAATTGTTGGCACCGTCATTTTTGTCCAGCTGATAAGTAACGCCATCCAGCGTATACTCCGCACCGCCGGTACGGTTCGCACAGGGGCCGATCACCGTACCGAAAAAACTGTCGTTGCCATAATAACTTTCACCGTTATCAAATCCCAACACCAGATCATCCGCCTTGCCTGTAGCATCCGGCACCAGTACACGCACCAGAATAGCTCCCAGATCTGTCACCGCTGCCTTCATACCCTTACTATTACTCAGGGTATACAGCGAGATCTCTTTACCTTCCGGGCTTTTCCCAAATAAACTTTTTGTTACTGCCATTGTCTTTCCCTCCCACTTTTATCCATTTTTATTTCATGCATACTGTCTATAATTCCACTCTGCCCTCTAAAGCGCGGAGTAATGTTACCTCATCAATATATTCCAGATCTCCTCCTACAGGGACACCACTGGCGATTCTGGTCACCTTGATTCCTGTGGGCTTGATAAGCTTGCTGATATACATTGCCGTGGTCTCACCTTCCAGGCTGGAATTGGTTGCGATAATGACCTCCTCCACATCACCCTGCAGACGTTCCATCAGTTCCTTCAGCTTGATGTCACCGGGTCCCACACCCAGCATCGGGGAAATGGCACCATGCAGTACATGGTACACGCCCTCATATTTGCCGGTCTTCTCATAAGCCGCCAGATCTCTGGTGTTCTCCACCACCATAATGGTACGATGATCCCGTCTGGGATTCGCACACACCGGGCAGAGTTCCTTATCCGTCAGAGTATAGCATTCCTTGCAATAGCGGACATTGGCTCTGGCTTCGATCATGACGTTTGCCAGCCTGTCCACGCGTTCCTTCGGCATATTGATCAGATGAAAAGCCAGTCGCTGTGCGGACTTACTGCCAATCCCCGGAAGGGCTGCCAGTTCTTCTATTAATTTATTGATCTGTCCGCTGTAGAGTTCCATTAGAAAGGAAATCCTCCTAATCCTCCGGTCATTTTGCCCATAAGTTCTGCATTGGCTTCATCCGCCTTGCGCAGTGCTTCGTTGGCTGCTGCCACGATAGCATCCTGCAGAGTCTCGATATCCTCGGGATCCACGATCTCCTCTGCCAGCTTGATGGATGTGATCTCTTTTTTACCGTTGATGGTCACTTCCACCGCTCCTCCACCTGCGGATGCGGAGAACTCCTTGGTCTCCAGTTCCTTCTGTCCTTCTTCCATCTGACGCTGCATTCTCTGTGCCTGCTTCATCAGATTATTCATATTACCGGGCATTGCGCCTCCGGGAAATCCACCTCTTTTTGCCATGTTGCTGTTTCCTCCATATTATTTATAATTGATTTCTCCGTGCTGCGCACTTTCGAAATCATAACATATATTCGCATTTCGGACTATTGTCCTACGTGCTCATATATGGTTGAGTTATTATTCTATCTTACCTTATCTGCAAGTCTGCCGCAATCCCAAATTCACGCAGGATCACTCTTCCTCATCGATCTCCATGTTGATGACCTTACTGAGATCCACATAGTTATCTTCGAATTCTCTGCTGCTTTCCACCGTCTGGATCGTCACTTCAATCTCTTTGCTGGAAAAATCGGACAACAGCATTTCCAGCTGCTGCTTGTTCTGTTCGTGGGCTTCCCCCTTGAAATAATCGGAAGCCAGTCCGTCCTCCAACACCACCATGAGCTTGTTGTCTCCACCCAGACTTAATCGGGCGTTTTTCAGATACATCTTCATGGGATTCTCGGCATTTCCCACGATGGCCGGCCATTTCCGTACAATCTCCTGAATATCCCCGGGGACCGCCTTCGGCAACTGTGGCTTCGGCTTTGCCACACCGGCCTGCGGCACTCCCTGTGCTCCGGGAGCTCCGGCAGGCATCTGGGCCGCCGTGACTACAATACCGTTCTCGACCTTTTCCTCCACCTGGCGGATTCTATCCAGGACCGCCTCCTGATCCGTCTCCATCTCCGGCTTGCACAGCTTGATCAGCGCGATCTCTACCAGAATACGTTTCTGTGCCGCATAGCGGATCTGGCCGGACAGTTCGGAGAAAATATGAATATAGCGGATGATCTGGTCCATGGACAGCATGGAAGCTTCTTCCTTCAGATTCGCCAGATTGTCCGTAGACATGTCTATGACATCCTCCAGATTATCCGCTGTCTGTACCAACATCAGATTCCGCAGATACCAGGTAAAGTCCGTGACAAACTGTACCAGCTCCCTGCCCTGCATGACGATCTCTTCCAACAGTTCAATGCAGCCTAACACATTCCGGTCCATGACGAAGCGCAGCAACCTGCTGAACACTTCCGTATCCACTGCCCCCAGCACATCCAGGGTCATATCGTAGGTCAGTTCTTTGCCCAGATGGAAGGCAATACACTGATCCAACAGGCTCAAGGCATCTCGCATAGAACCGTCCGCTACTTTCGCAATGTAGCGCAGAGCTCTGTCCTCCACCTGTACCTGCTCCGTGTCCATCAGTTCCTTCATACGATCCGTGATGGTATCAATGGAGATTCGTTTAAAATCATATCTCTGGCAGCGGGACAGGATCGTAATGGGGATCTTGTGCACCTCTGTGGTCGCCAGAATAAAAATAACATAAGAGGGCGGCTCTTCCAGCGTTTTTAACAATGCGTTGAAAGCTCCGGGGGAGAGCATATGCACCTCGTCGATGATGTAGACCTTGTATTTTCCCTCCGCGGGAGAATAGGATACCTCGTCGATGATCTCACGGATATTGTCCACACCGTTGTTGGAAGCCGCATCGATCTCGATGACATTCATGCTGGCTCCTGCTGCGATTGCCTTACAAATACGGCATTCCCCACAGGGGCCGTCCTCTGTGGGGTGTTCGCAGTTCACTGTTTTCGCAAAAATCTTGGCCACCGTGGTCTTACCGGTACCTCTTGTTCCGGTGAACAGGTACGCATGGCCGATCCGGTTCGCCCGCAGCTGATTCTTCAATGTGGTCACGATATGATCCTGACCTTTGACATCGGAAAAAGCATCCGGGCGGAATTTCCGGTATAGTGCTGTATATGACATGTTTTTTCTCTCTTCCTTGTAACTATTCAGAGCCATCAAATATTAGCAGATGCCTGGCGAAAATAGTTACTCATTAATTTTCTGTCTTAATCGCCGAAGCAGATGCCCAGCAGTTTCGCTTCCTGTACGATGGTAGCATCGGGATCCACGGTCTTTAACTTGCCCGCTACATCCTCTAACGGAACCCTTACGATCTCACGGTTCTTGTAACCTACCATGAATCCATACTGATTACCCAGGATCAGCTTGCCTGCCTCGGAGCCCAGACGGCTGGCGAATACTCTGTCATAAGGGCAGGGGCTTCCGCCTCTCTGCATATGGCCGGGTACGGTGACACGTACTTCTCTGCCGGTCTTCTCCTGGATCTGTGCAGCCACTTCGTAAGATACGGAAGGGAACGGATATTTTTCCATCTTTTTCTTGTAGTCTTTTTTGGTCAGGGCAGCATCTTCCCTGGAAATCGCACCCTCAGCCACAGCGATAATGGTAAAACGGCAGCCCTTTTTGTCCCTGTCTTCGATCTTCTCGATCACCTTATCGATATCATAAGGGATCTCCGGGAGCAGGATGATGTCCGCACCGCCTGCCATTCCGGCATTCAAGGTCAGCCACCCTACTTTATGTCCCATAACTTCCACGATAAATACTCTGCCGTGGGAAGCTGCTGTGGTATGGATGCAGTCGATGGCATCCGTTGCAATATCCACCGCACTCTGGAAACCGAAGGTCATATCGGTGCCCCACAGGTCATTGTCGATGGTCTTGGGCAGGGTCACGATATTCAGTCCTTCCTTGCGCAACAGGTTCGCAGTCTTGTGGGTGCCGTTACCACCGAGAATTACAAGGCAGTCCAGCTGCAGCTTGTAATAGTTCTGCTTCATGGCTTCCACTTTGTTCAGCCCGTTGGGATCCGGATCCTGGATCGTCTTGAAGGGGGTACGGGAGGTTCCCAGGATCGTGCCGCCCTTGGTAAGGATGCCGGAGAAATCCTTGTCTGTCAGCATGCGGAAATTACCGTAGATCAGTCCTCTGTAGCCATCGAGGAAGCCATAGATCTCGACCTCTTCCTTACTGTTCGCCAGGGTCTTCACCACACCTCTCATGGCAGCATTTAATGCCTGGCAGTCACCACCGCTCGTCAACATTCCGATTCTCTTCATCGTAGGATCCTCCGTTTTCTATATTTCATTATTTTCTCTTGCGTTTGCTGTAACTATGCAAAACTGTCTTCGTTCTGCCAATACTTATTTCTATTTTAATACATTTATTTTCATCTGAAAATAGTTTGTTGTAATTTCCGGCAGATTTCTCCCCTATGGCAAAACAAACCTCAGAAGCACCGGGCCTCTGAGGTTCGCTTATCATCTTATCATACGTTATTTGAATTTAAACTTTCCTTTGATCATGGTCACGTAGACAGCTGCGCCGCCACCGCCGACCACTACGGCTCCGGCTGCTGCCGCTGCCGCCACGCGGCCTGCGTTCGTTCCCTTACCGGAGGTCTCCGTTATCTGCTCTGTGCCGGATTCCTGAGAGTCGGAAGTCTGGGCGGTCATGGAATCTATCCGCTCCTCCTGCGGTGCTTCTCCACTCGATTCCTGCGTGTCCTGTACCTCCCCGGAGGGCTTTGCCGCATCTTCCTTACGGTTTTCGTCCGCAGCGGGTGTTGTCGGGGGCACGGGAATTACAGAAGGCTTTACCACACCGGGTGTGGCAGGCGTTGCCGTGGCTGCGGGAGGTGTTGCCGCGCCCGTGGCCTTCTGGTCCGTATTGGACGCCTGACTGCTGTCATCGTCGTCATCATCGTCATCGTCGTTACTGGCAGCAGGCTTCTTCGGTGCGATCTCATAACCGCAGATCGTACAGATCTCCGCCCGTTCTGTGGTGGCCGCGCCACCGGATGCATGCTTTTCCGTATTGCTGGTGATTCCACAGACACCACACTTATGCCAGTGTCCGGTCATATCGGACAGATATCCTTCTGCCCAGCTATGATCCGTCTTCGGAAGAACGATCTCTGTCGCTGTTATGCTCTTGCTTCCGTCCGCGGATGCAAAATACAGTCCGCAGACGTCGCAGGTCCAGTATTCGATGCTGCCCTCTGCCTGACAGGTGGGTTCCACCCGGTCGTGGCGGTTCAGCGGGCCGTGACCGGAGTTCCATGTCTTCGATACGGCGGGGCTTGCGTTATAATCATCGGTTTCCGCATAGCGGATCTGTGCAGTCACCTTCTTGTTGTGACCGACTCCGGTGGATTTGGTCTGTCCCCAGTCCGTTCCATCAAAGCTGAATTCCACGTCAGTGCGATCTGTGGTGATCTGCGCCGCCAGATCGTTGCCGCTGACGGTAAAGGTCATGTCAAAGGAATCCGGATCCGGGGTATCCTCGCGGTCTGCTTTTGCGGTACGGGTGATAGTTATGCCAAACACAATATCATTATAATTTTTTTGACCGTAACTGAACACTTACTATCGCATGCTCGCCAATATCATCCATGGTGTTTTCACCCAGAGTGAATAGCAATTTTCCCTCGGAATATTTGATGTCGGGATCTGCCGCCAAAACGTTCATGGAATTATCCAACATGATAACTTCCATCGTTGTCTCTCCCAGATCCTCGGGCAACCCCGGTATCTGCACCGCCTTCTCTCCTTTGGCCGCCCAACTGTATTTGAGATCCAAGTCTTGAATCTTCGGAGCAATTGCTTTACTGATTTCCAATTTTACCTGTGCCGTCAGCGTCTGATAGTATTCCGGATGCTCCGTAGGAATAAACGTTGCCGTGTAGGTCTCACTATCGCCAACATAAGGAACCTTGTCATCATCGCTCTGGATCTGCCAAGTTCCGTCGATGGGCTCGGTTCCCAGTTTTGCCGTCAGTCTTGTCACTTTGAGTTCTCTCAGCTTATTGCCATAGGCTCCTCTGGCGATGCCATCACCCTCTGCCGCAAGTGCTGCCGGGGCGATGTCAACGATCAGATTCTTCGTCTTCTCAGAGAAGAAAGAATTGTCATTTCCTTTGTAGACGAGGGTAAACGTGGTCTTACCTGCAGTCCGCGCCTTGTAAGTTGCGATGCCGTTTTGGATCTGCGCTGCGCTTACCACCGCAGTATCCCCGATCCGGATCTCAAAGCTACCATCCGTATCTTCCGCAGAGATGGTCTGTACGTCCGCCACAAAGTTTACCAGTGCCTTTACATTAAAAGTTATATCCTGTCCATAGGTGGGCGTAACGTCATCTGCTCTCTCAAACTGCAGACCGGTGGTGTACTTCACACCAACTGCATTATTTTCCCCAAGCGAAGGATAGTAGGCTATGCCATTCTCTTTGTCGTTGGCTTTCTTCGTCCAGATGGCCGGATCAAAGCCATTGTCTTTGAGTTCTTTGAAAAAGCTGGAAGAGGTCAGTTGCAGGGTAGAATGTCCCAAATCACAGTCATCTTTTACGTTACAAATATCTTTATTGAAATAACACTTCTCCGGGTTGGGATCACCACTATTTGATATTCCCGCAAGTTCTCCATTCCCTTTGACATTTCCTATGCTAATGCAATGGTCAATAGTTCCGCCCATACCACAGATTCCTGCCGCAGAATCCTTTCCCTGCACGTCTCCTTCAAAAAAGCACTGGGAAATCATAGTGTATTGTCCACCCACGCCGCTGATTCCGCCTACCATAGACCCTTTTACCGTTCCGGTAAAGGAGCAGCCATAAATTTCGCCCGCAGACAAATTTCCACAAATTCCTCCTGTTTCACAATAACTCGAAACAATGTCTCCGTTGGCAGCCAACAGCATTACCTTACCGCTTTCGCTGAGCTGGTTTTGCGTGTAGCCAATCTGGGCAAACAAACCAGAACTATAAACATCATTTTCTTTTGTCATATCCACATGGCTTATCGTATGTCCGTCTCCACTGAATTTTCCTATGTATGGAGTTCCGGGATCTCCAATAGATCTGAGTTCCACTCGGCTCACATCAATATTGTTTTTTAATACATAGTTTTCGTTACAGTTTGCCGTATCCTGTCCGATGGCTGCGAATTCCTCCGCCGTGGTGATCAGGGTATAGATATCCCAGTCGTCGCCATTCGTTGTAACATAGTTGTAAACCGGTACGGAAGCAGTCTTCGTCTCTTTGATATCTGCCACCTTTGTCAGATTGATGTAAGTCCCTGTGGCTGTACCGAATCTGCCCTGTGTAGCCTTTGCAGTGCTGGTATCGACACTGCCCTCTTTCCAGCTTGTAGAATCCAAGCCCTCCGGAAGTGCACCGCAAAGCTGCCCTGCCGTTAGTGCTGTTCCAGCGTCAAAGCCTCCGGTAATTGCATCCATATTATAATAACAATTTGAAATATGCCCCGTACTTTCAGAGTCAGTTCTTCCTACAATCCCGCCAAAAGATTCTCCCCCACTGACTTTCCCCAGATTTACACATGCAGTAATACTCGCAGACGCAGTGGTATCATCAAAGATGCCAAATATTCCACCACAGGCACTTTGATAAGCTTTATCTATAATCATTATCTCACCGGTATTCAGGCAATTCTCAGCAATACCACCCATCCCGGCAATACCACCAACTCTCACTCGCCCTGTTACCTTACTACTATTGTAACATTGCGAGACTTTACCAACCGAATATCCTCCAATCTTACCGCAAATACCGCCAACATCTGTTTTGCCGTTTATTGTATTTCCAATACTCCGACAGTTCTCAATATTTATTCCTTCTGCGTATCCCACGATAGCCCCAACAAAGTTTATTCCACAAATAACAGAATCTTTAACCGTAATATTTTTTATGGCACTATTAACATTAAATTTTATGCATTCTCCAAACAAGCCGACACGATCTAATTCACCACTTATCTGCATTCCCGTCACAGTATGGTTATCGCCGTTAAAATTCCCTTTAAAAGGATTACTATAGTTTCCTATTGGTGTCCATTCCTTATTAGCCAAATCAATATCCGCAGTCAACACAATGTATTTATGCAAATAAGCCTCTCCTTCATTCACAGTTTTTGCAAAATACGCAAGCTGTGCTGCTGTCTCAATTTGAAATGGATTACCTTGTGTACCATCTCCTGCGGCAAACTTATCTGCAATCGTTGTACCATCCCAGGTATCTGTTTTCCCTTCCGCTCTCGCACTCACCGGCACGGCGATCCACACCAGTGCCGCCAGTGCCAGCAGGGCCAGCCTCATCTTCATGCTCCATGCTTTTGTACTTTTCTTCATAACCCTCATGCCTTTCTATATCCTGCAAAATTTCAAATATTTCCCAACCCTTTGCAGATGTAAAATCCCAATCTTGTTTTTATACTTTCCGTATCATTTATTATACCGAAAAAGCAAAGGCATCGTCAATATTTTCCATACGATTCGTCTCATATTTTTATAAAATTTTGTCAAACAAGTGCGCCCACCGCAAAATCGAGCAGGCTGGCTCATCGTAAACACAAAAAAGGAGCCACCAGATCTCTCCGGTCACTCCTCGTTGCCTTCTCTGAAAAATATATCCAGTTTTCCCAGACATTTGATCAATGTCTTCATTTCTTCCTCGTCCAGATCCCGAATGATCGTATGGATCATTTTCCTGTGGAAATCTCTGTGATGGAAAAAAGCTTTTCTCCCCTTCTCTGTCAGGGTCACCAGCACTACACGTTTATCTCTGGTGCTGCGGTTGCGGGTGAGATATCCTTTTCTCTCCAGACTGTTCATATTCGTGGTCAGGGTACCCACGGTAACGTGGAGTTCCCCAGCGATACGGGACATACTCTTTGGTTCCTCGATGCCGATAGCCTCCAGAATGTGTATGTCATTATTTGTAATATCCTTGAATTCTTCTGTTATGACCGCCTTTGCCTCTGCATCCATCACGTTATGGAACAGGTTCACCAGCAGTTCATTCAGTACCCGGTTGTTGCTTTTTTCCATAGTTACCTCTACGATATCTGGAATTTTTCTTTCGTATGTCCGCAATCCTCCGAAGCCGCCTTTTCTGACGCATATCCGCAGTCTTCCTGCGCTCCGGATCATTTTCAGTATACCGTCTACCAGGTCATCACGCAAGCCCCAATCGTAAGCCCGGCTCCGAATCCCGCCAGAACGATGCGGTCGCCGCGGTGCAGCTTTCTCTGCCTGTTCAGTTCATCCAGAAGCACCGGAATGGAGGCAGAGGACATATTTCCGACCCTTTCCAGATTGGTGGGGAATTTGTCTCTGTCTGCATGCAGTCTTTTCGCCACTGCATCAATGATCCGGGCGTTGGCCTGATGCAATACGAACATATCAATATCCGGCACAGCAAGTCCGGCATCTGACAGTGCTTCCTCGATACACTGTGGCACCCGTCTGGTGGCGAACCGGTACACTTCCTGTCCGTCCATCTGAATATAATGTTCCCTGTCATCCGTCTGCTGTTTTTGATCCGTTTTTGCCGCTGAAGTCCTTGCATATGGGGTTGTCAGTTCTCTTGCTCCGCATTGCAGGACTCCGCCACCGGTGCCGTCGGAGTGCAGTGCCCGGCCCAGAATGCCTGCTGCCGGTATCCGTTTCTCCTCCGCCGTCTCCTGCATCCCTTTCTCTGTCTCCGGCAAAGCGTTACTGTATTCCACCGCCCGAGACTCCGTCCTGCATCTCTCCACAACTACCGCCCCGGCGCCGTCTCCGAACAGGATGCAGCTGCCCCGGTCCGTCCAGTCCACCAGCTTGGACAACACTTCGCTGCCGATGATCAGGGCATTTTTCGCCAATCCTGTCCTCAGATAAGCATCTGCGGTATTCAGTGCAAACAAAAATCCGGAACAGGCCGCATTCACATCAAAAGCCAAAGCATTCACCGCGCCGACAGCTGCCTGTACCTGGCAGGCACAGCAGGGCAGATACTGCTCCGGAGAACAGGTTGCCACCAGGATCAGGTCGATCTCTTCCGCTCTTTTTCCTGCCTGTTCCAGCGCTTTTCGGGCAGCTTCTGACGCAAGTGTCACAACCGTTTCGCCAACTGACACATGTCGTTCCGCAATACCGGTTCTCTCCCGGATCCATTCATCCGAGGTTTCCACCAGCTGTTCCAATTCTTTATTTGTAACGATCCTTCCCGGAAGTGCACTTCCGGTTCCGGTGATTCTTATGGTCCTCACGCCATTTCCTCCATGATATCCACTGTTCTTTCTATTTTCTGCGCCCGCCAGGCATTGCTGCCACAGAACAACAGTCCGTTATCCACATCTCCCGTCGCCGCATTGATCAACGCTCTGGTGATGCAATAAGGTGCCGTCTTCGGGTCGCAGGTCTTAATGCAATGTCTGCATCCGCTCATAAACCGTTCCCCGGCCGCCACCTTTTCCAGAAAAGCATTCTGTATAGCTCTGCCCGGCATTCCCACCGGGCTTTTCACAATGACAATGTCTTCTTTCCGTGCGCTGAGATATGCCTGCTTGTATGCCTCCGCCGCATCACATTCCTCTGTGGTCACGAAACGGGTTCCCATCTGTACCCCTGCAGCCCCGAGGTACAGGCAATGCTCCAGATCCCTCCGGTCATAAATACCGCCTGCTGCAATCAGTGGAATTTCCAGTTCTGCTGCCTGCCGGATCATTGCCGTAAGTTCTCTCTCATAGTTCTCCGGTGTGTAAGCATCCAGTTCTTCCCGCTTAAATCCCAGATGTCCTCCTGCCAACGGTCCCTCTGCCACGAGAAAGTCCGGCTTTCTGTCGTATTTTTTCATCCAGTATTTCGTGACGACCGACAGGGCACGGGTGCTCGACACGATCGGAGCCAGCATCGTCCGGTGGCTGCGCCCGGGCATTCCGTTTTCCGTCTCTGCCACGACTCCGGGCAGATCCAGCGGCAGTCCGGCACCGGAGATAATGCAGTCGGTACCTGCCAGCACTGCTGCCCTGACATAATCCTCGTAACGCTGCGTTGCCACCATGATGTTGACACCGACGATACCGCCTCTTGCGGTCTGTCTTGCTTTTTCTATTTCTTTTCCGATAGTACGCAGATTACAGGCGATGGGATCTCTGTCAAAATCCGGCTCCCGGAAACCGATCTGGGCAGTAGAAATAATGCCGATCCCACCGGCAGCTGCCACTGCTCCCGCCAGACCGGACAGGCTGATTCCCACACCCATGCCTCCCTGGATCACGGGAATATCTGCATGTAATTCCCCCAGGATCATTTTTCCGTGCTTCATCCCACATCACCTCTCATTACCGCTTTAATACTTGCGGAACCTTTCATAACGTTCCTCTGCGATCTGTTCACCGGTCATGCCGGTATATTTTTGCAGAAATTCCTTGATATGTTCCTTGAGATACCCGCCGATGGCTTCCACGGTACTTTGGTCTGCCCCACCGTATTCCGGTACGATCCGCTCGATCACACCGAGGCGTTTCAGATCCTCGGATGTAATATTCATGACCTCACTGGCTTCTCTGGCACGGTCAGCATCCTTCCATAATATAGAAGCAAAGCCTTCGGGAGACAGGATCGAGTATGTGGCATTTTCCATCATCCATACCTCATTGCCTACCGCTGTAGCCAGTGCCCCGCCGCTGCCTCCTTCTCCGATAAGGATGCACAATACCGGTACTTTTAAGGCTGACATCTCCAACAGATTCCGGGCAATGGCCTCGCCCTGGCCTCTCTCCTCCGCCTCCACGCCGCAGAAGGCTCCCGGCGTATTTACAAAGCTGATAATGGGTCTGTTGAATTTCTCCGCCTGTTTCATCAGGCGCAGTGCCTTACGATACCCCTCCGGCATGGGCATACCGTAATTGCGTCTGGCACACTCCGCAAAATCCTTGCCCTTCACATCTGCCAGCACTGTCACCGGCTGCCCGTCCAGGAATGCCACTGCACCTACCAGTGCTTTATCATCCCCATAATAACGGTCTCCGTGAGCCTCCACTACATAATCGAAAATGTAGGGAATATAGTCGGTTGCTGCCGGTCTGTCCACTCTCCGGACGGTCTTGACCTTTTCCCATGCCGTTCTGGGGAGTGTCAGTATTGACCGTTCCTTCACGATCTCCGTAGGTTCAAAATGGAAGTCAAAATTTTTCTTAAAATCCGCATAATTCCCCTCACTGCACCGATGCGTCGTGATCAGGAAATATAAGGTCTTCTTCAGATTCTCCCGGCGGACGATACCGTCCACAAAACCATGCTCCTGCAAAAATTCCGCTGTCTGGAAGCCATCAGGGAGGCGCTGTCCCAGAGTCTGCTTAATAACTCTCGGTCCTGCGAAGCCGATCAAGGCTCCCGGTTCCGCCATGATCACATCTCCCAGCATAGCAAAGCTGGCCGTTACACCACCTGTGGTGGGATCTGTCAAAATAGTCGCATAGAGAAGTCCTGCTTCTCCATGCCGTTTGATCGCTGCGGAGGTTTTTGCCATCTGCATCAGTGACACGATTCCCTCCTGCATTCTCGCACCGCCGGAACAGCAGAACAAAAATACAGGCAGCCGCAATTCTGTCGCCTTTTCAATTGCCCGGGTGACTTTCTCGCCGACCACATGCCCCATACTGCCCATCATAAATTTGGATTCGCAGATGCCGATCACAGCCTTTTCCCCGTAGATCTCGCATTCACCTACGGTCACAGCTTCTTTTACGCCGGATTTTTCCCTGGCTTCCGACAGCTTTTCTTCATAGCCCTCATATTTCAGTGGATTGCTCTCTTCTATCTCCTCGAACCAGGGCTGAAAGCTTTTCCGGTCTGCCACCATGCGGATCCGGTTGTGGGTCTTCACCCGGAAATAATAACCACACTCATAGCAGACATATTTATTTTTCGCTGCCCGGTCTCTGTTTATCATTTTCTTACATTTCGGGCATTTGATCTCTGTTTCTGTATCTACACTTCCCATACCTGCACCTCTTATTCTGCGTCACTCTTATCTCTCTGTCCCACCCATAAGAAATCACTTCCGCAGACTATTTTTATTTCAACGCAAAGGTAAGCTCTGCCTTCGCTGCCAGTTTTCCGTTTACCGTGGCGATCGCTTCCCCGACACCCACCGGTCCCTTACTGCGGATAATGGTGGTCTCCAGCTCCAAGGTGTCTCCGGGGCGCACCATCTGCTTGAATTTTGCCTTATCGATCCCGGCAAAATAAGCGGTCTTGCCACGATGCTCCGGCAGAGACAGAATTGCTACAGCCCCTGTTTGTGCCAGTGCTTCCATGATCAACACGCCCGGCATCACCGGATTCCCCGGAAAATGCCCGGCAAAATACGGTTCGTTAAAGGTCACATTTTTGCGTCCCACTGCCCGCACACCGGGCTCCAGCTCCTCGATAGTATCGATCAGCAGAAAGGGATGTCTGTGGGGCAGAATCTCCATGATTTCCTGTGTATTATAAACTGACATTGTTCCTCCGTTCCGCGAATGCTGTCGTATCAACTACTTCCTCGCATTGTGCAATCGTCCTTGTTGATGCTCTGCCTTCTATCCTGTGTCTTGAACATCTGCTGCGGTTATTCTGTGTACTTCTTCAACAGCAGACTCGCATTATGTCCGCCGAAGCCCAACGAATTGGTCAATGCATAAGGCACCTCTTCTTTGTAGCTGTCCCGGCAGTAATTCAGATCAAGTTCCTCCTCCGTCTCACGCAGTCCCACGGTGCGGTGGATATAGCCTTCCTGAATTTCTTTTACGCAGGTGACAAACTCCACTGCTCCTGCCGCTCCCAGGAGATGTCCCACCATGGATTTGGTGGAATTGATCTTCAGGTCATATGCATGTTCTCCAAATGCCAACTTGATCGCTCTGGTCTCGAACAGGTCATTATGATGGGTGCTGGTTCCATGGGCATTAATATAGGTAAGCTCTTCCGGTGCCACCCCGCCGTCTTTTAAGGCATTCAGCATGGCGGTGGCTGCTCCGCTGCCATCCTCCGCAGGGGATGTAATATGATAAGCATCCGAAGAACAGCCGTAGCCAGTCAGTTCCGCATAGATCTTCGCCCCGCGCCTCTTTGCATGCTCCAGCTCTTCCAGTACCACGATAGCGGAACCCTCTCCCATGACGAAGCCGTTTCTCTCCTTGTCAAAAGGAATGGATGCCCGTTCCGGATCCTCACTAAATGACAGCGCTGTCAGTGCTGAAAATCCGGCAATTCCGATGGGGGTAATGGAGCTTTCCGTTCCTCCCGCTATCATTACATCCGCATCACCGTACTGGATCGTACGGTATGCTTCTCCGATGGAATGTGTACCGGTTGCGCAGGCAGTAACCACATTCAGGCTCTTGCCCTTCAGCCCATAGGCAATGCTGACATTGCCTGCTGCCATATTAGAGATCATCAGAGGCACCAGCATGGGGCCTACCCTGCCGGGGCCTTTTTCCTTCAGGCGGTCATATTCCCGCTCCATGGCCTGTAAACTTCCGATACCGCTTCCCACACTGCAGCCCACCATATAAGGATCTTCCTGTTCCATGTCGAGACCAGCATCCGAGATGGCCTGTCCGGCAGCCGCCACAGCAAACTGGCAGAACTGCTCCATTCTGCGGGCGGATTTTTTGTCCATATATTGTGCGGGATCAAAATCCTTCACTTCCGCCGCCAGCTTACAACGGTAATCCGCAGTATCAAAATAAGTGATAGGACCGAATCCGGTCTTGCCCTCTTTGATACCATTCCAGAATTCCTCTACGCTGTTTCCAATCGGAGTGATAGCTCCCATGCCTGTTACTACAACTCTTCTATTTTTACCCATACAGATATACTCCCTCGCATCCTGACTTATTTTCTATCCTGCTGTACCGTTAGCGGACATATTTTCTATTCTGCTTTACTGTTGCCGGAGGTATTTTTTACATTGCCATACCGCCGTCCACGCACAGCACCTGGCCGGTAATATAGTCCGAGGCATCTCCTGCCAGGAACAGAACCGCCTGTGCGACATCCTCCGGTCTTCCCATTTTCTTAAGCGGGATCTGTCCAACCGCATTATCCTGTACCGCCTCCGGAAGCTTATCTGTCATATCTGTCCGGATAAATCCGGGTGCCACGGCATTCACACAGATATTCCGGGATGCCAGTTCTCTCGCTACACTTTTCGTCAGACCGATCAGTCCCGCCTTGGAGGCGGAATAATTAGCCTGCCCTGCATTCCCGACGATGCCACTGACAGAAGAGATATTGATGATTTTCCCATATCTCTGCTTCATAAAGGTCTTCGTCAGATGCCGGATCATGTGAAATGCGCCTTTCAGGTTCGTATCCAGGACTGCATTGAATTCTTCTTCCGTCATCCGCACGATCAGATTGTCCCGTGTGATCCCGGCGTTATTGACAAGGATGTCAACTCTGCCGTATTTCTCTGTTACTGCCTTTACAAAGGCTTCACTCTCTGCAAAATCCGCAACATTGCATTTCACAGCCTCCGCCATGCCGCCTTGGCTTCGGATGTCCGCCGCCACCGCTTCCGCTGCTTCTGCAGAACCGTTATAATTAATGATCACCGTGGCTCCTTCTGCTGCCAGTGCCTGTGCCACTGCTTTTCCGATGCCCCGTGATGCCCCTGTGACAATAGCAACTTGTCCTGTCAGACTTTTTCCTGTCAACATGCCAGTTCCTCCATCACCCGGTCCAGATCCTCCGGTTTCTCGATATTGTATACTTTGACATTTCTGTCAATTTTCCGTACGAAGCTGCCGAGTGTCTTCCCCGGGCCGATCTCTATGAAAGTGTCCACGCCATCTGCGATCATCCGCTCTACGCTCTGGGTGAAATGAACGGGACTGGATACCTGTTGTTTCAGCAGTTCCGCAACCTGTGACGCATCTGTCACATAATCCGCTGTTACGTTGGACACGTAAGGAATCCAAGGGGTTGACAGCTTGACGCTTTTCAATTCTTCTGCCAGCTGTTCTCCCGCAGTTTTCAGCAAAGCTGAATGGAATGGTCCGCTGACCTTTAAGGGTACACAGCGTTTTGCACCTGCTTCTTTCAGCGCTTCCGATGCTGCTGCTACTGCATCTGCCTCTCCGGTGATCACGATCTGCCCCGGGCAGTTATAATTTGCCACCGAGACGACTTTGCCGGTTTCTTTTGCTGTCTGTCCGCAGATTTTTGCCACGGTATCTCCGTCCAGTCCTAATATTGCTGCCATGGCTCCGCCTTCCGGATAGGCCTCCTGCATATAGATACCACGCATCCGGATGATCCGGAACAGATCCGGCAGCTCCATCACACCAGCGGCAGCCAGCGCCCCATATTCTCCCAGGCTTAAGCCTGCTGCCATCTCCGCTTTCAGTCCTTTTGCCTCCAGTACTTTCAGAATTGCCACTTCCATGGTCAGCATGGCGATCTGTGTGTATTCCGTAATGTTGATATAAGGATTTTCTTCAAAGGTCAGCTGTTCCATGGAGTACGGATGTCCGCTTTCCGCCTGTACTTCCCGCTTATCCTGCCAATACAGATTCTGGAGCACCTTGTCTGCCAGCTTCCATACCGCCTGTGCTTCCGGGTAAGTATCATAGAACTCCTTGCCCATTCCTATGTACTGGGAGCCCTGTCCCGGGAATAAATATGCGATCCTGCTCATTTTGTCTTCTCCTAATTACTATGTGATGCTATTGTTCTCCTCGGTTACAGCACATTTTTTATAATGCGCCGTTTTCCATATAACTACGCCGCCTGTCGCTGTTCGAAATCTGTTGTCAGCGGTTACCTGTCGCTATATTTTATTTATGCTGTCCTTGTGCCGCTATGCACTCCTGCGCCTGCTGTACTGTTTCTTCAATAATCTCACGGCAGGTCTGTTCTCTGCGGATCAAGCCTGCAATCTGTCCCGCCATCAGTGTTCCGTTTACGGTATCTCCGTCCTGCACTGCCTTCCTGAGAGATCCCAGTGTCAGCTTTTCCAGTTCCATGAAATCGGCATTCTCTTTTTCCAGCTTCAGATACTCCCTGGTCATCTGATTACGTAAAGAACGCACCGGATGTCCGGTAGACATTCCCGTCACTACAGAATCAATATCCTTTGCCTTGATGATCTGATTCTTATAATTTTCATGGACGATGGATTCCTTTGATGCGACGAACCGGGTGCCCATCTGGATACCTTCCGCTCCCAGCATAAAAGCCGCCGCCATTCCTCTGCCATCGGCAATACCTCCAGCTGCGATCACCGGGATAGATACCGCATCCACTACCTGCGGAACCAGTGCCATGGTCGTGGTGGAACCGATATGTCCACCGCTTTCCATGCCTTCCGCCACCACAGCGTCCGCTCCGGCACGCTCCATCATCTTCGCCATAGCCACACTGGCTACCACCGGAATGACTTTCACTCCGGCATTCTTCCACAGTTCCATGAATTTTCCCGGGTTTCCAGCACCAGTCGTTACCGCTTTTACTCCTTCTTCCACGACAATCTTCGCTACATCCTCCGCATTGGGATTGAGCAGCATGATATTCACGCCGAAGGGTTTGTCAGTCAGTTCTTTGCATTTACGGATTTCCTCCCGGACAACCTCAGGCGGAGCGGAAGCGGCACCGATGATACCTAAGCCTCCGGCATTTGATACCGCTGCCGCCAGCTTATGTTCTGCCACCCAGGCCATACCGCCCTGGAAAACGGGATATTCTATTTGTAGAAGTTCCGTGATCTTTGTTTTCATTGTCTTTCTGATCCTTCTCGTCATTCTGCGTTATATTACATATTCTGATGATACCAAGGTCAAAAGGTCTAAGCCCACATGAGGGCAGATATGCAGTCCTTATGCCTGCTCCTGAATATATCTGATAACGTCACCTACTGTTGCCATATTTTCCAATTCCTCGGAAGGAATGGATACACCATATTCCTCTTCAAACGCCATTACCAGCTCAAACAGATCCAGGGAGTCTACTTCCAGATCCTCCTTGAAACGGGTTGCCTCTGTGATTTCTACATTCTCCTGATTTAACTGTTCTCTGATGATGGCTGCTACTTTTTCTAACATGTTTTTGCTCTCCTTATGCATTTCATTATTGTGTTTCTGATACCTTGCTTTACTACTTTGTCGTCTCCGGCGTGTTTGCCTTTCATTTCAAATTGTTTTGACTATCAAAGTATTTATCTGCAATATACTACGCGGATGTTGTTCTGTCAACATCTTTTTTTATTATTACCGCTTACAAACTTATTATCATCACGTAAGCAGTAATAATCTCATTGCAAAAGATCCTTTTCCCGGAAAAATACTGCTACAAAAGCGTAATTCCCTTGCCAGGCGGTAAAATCCGGTGGTTTCCATCGGAAAATTTGCAAAAACTACCGCCTGCAAAAATAATTTTTCAAATCAGGCGGTAAATGCCATCGCAAACAATAGAAACTACTAGGTTTTTTCGTTTCTCCCCTTGCCAAACGGTTATTTTTCGGATAAAATAATTTACGTTGTAATCTTTTGGAGACGTATCGAAGTGGTCATAACGGGGCGCACTCGAAATGCGTTAGCCCTCCGGGGCACGTGGGTTCAAATCCCACCGTCTCCGCACATAAAAAGCCGGTAATCTGTCAAAACAGACCATCGGCTTTTAGTTTTAGAAAAATGTGCAAAAAACGTGTTTATTTTCCAGAAAAATGTGTTATGCCTCCCGCAGAACCTGCATAATAGCGTCATAATGCTCCGGGTCATGCGGGAAGGTGCAGCCCGAGCAATCCTTGATCCGTCTGCCATTTTTCTCGAAATACCTGGGATTCCCGGGGCAGTGCTCCAAGCGGTACATGGGGCAGTAGCAGAACAGGCAGTTGAAATCTGCAAGTCCCTTGTGGCAAGGGAAATATTTACAATCTTTATTCTCAAAAAAACGATAGGAATTTTCCATTTGCAACACTCACATCCTTCCATAACCTGCAAAGTTTGCGCATTGGCGCAAATTTGCGTGTGAAACATAGAACTTCTTCGCGAAAGAGCCTTTGCTCTGAGTGATTAGAAGTTCTTTTCACACTTTACACTACACTTCTTCCGCCATACACATTCCATGGGCAATACCCTGCTCCTTCAGCTGTTCCTCCAGCTGGTTCAAGGCATCATCTTCATCTTCTGCAAACACCATCGCCTGATAGACTTCCTCCGGTCCTTCCGGTGCCAGTGCTGTCACCTCATACATCTGCATGGCAATTACCTCTTTCTTCCTCAAAATACACGTTCACTCTTCTCTTTATTTTATACCCGTTTCCCCGTTTTTTTGCAAGCGAAAAGCGCCACTCCGGGGAAGAGTGCCGCTTTTCAGGAGAGATTTATGTATTGAATGTTGCTGGCGAAATATTAACCCTTGACGCTTCCCATTGCCACGCCCTGGACAATGTACTTGGAAAGGAACAGGTATACGATGATAACAGGGAAGATAGAGAATGCAATCGTTACATACACCTGACCCATATCAAACTTCAGGAAGTCTGCGGAACGCAGCTGAGCGATCAGGATAGGTAATGTCTTCATCTTGTCATCATGCAGAACCAGTGCCGGTGTGAAGTAGTTATTCCAGTTCGCTACGAAAGTGAAGATCGCCTGTACTGCGATTGCCGGCTTCATCAGCGGCAATACGATGGAATTAAATGTACGGAACTCACCGGAACCATCGATTCTGGCTGCCTCTACCAGAGACAGGGGCAATGCACTTTCCATGTACTGCTTCATATAGAAGAAAGTAGCAGGTGCTGCGATTGCCGGGATGATCAGGGGGATAAAGTTATCCTCCAGCTTCATATCAGCTACCAACTGGATAAATCCGAGTGCGGTAACCTGGGTAGGAATGGTCATGATTGCCAGGATAAAGGTAAACATGAACTTCTTTAACTTAAAATCATATACATGGATCGCATATGCGGTCATGGTAGAGAAGTAGGTACACAGCACTGCACTGCAGGTTGCTACTACAAGGCTGTTGATCATACCTCTGACTACCGGCAGGGTTCCTGCCATGACACCCTTCCAGTTCTGGATCAGATGTGTGCTGGGCAGCAGGGTAAATCCCTGTGTCAGCTCGCCTTTGGATCTGGTTGCATTTACAAACAGTATATAGAACCAAAACAGGCAGAGAAAACTCATAATAACCAGTACGATATATGCAAGTGCTCTTCTGGCATGAATGCCCAGACCTTTTTTTGTCTCGTTTGTTTCTACGCTCAACATTTCTGCCACCTCCTACTTATCCTGTTTGCCGTTCGAGAACTTAAATACGATCAAGCTCAGGATACCTGTGATAATGAACAACATTACAGACAACGCACCACTCATTCCGTAGTTCTTACTGTACAAATGGTTGTTCAGGTACATGATCAGGGTCATGCTGGATCTCATAGGATCGCCCTTACCGTTGGTCAGAATCTGAGGTACATCGAACATCTGCAGACCACCGATCAGGGATGTGATCATTACGTAGATCAGAATCGGCTTCAACAAAGGTAATGTAATCTTGAAGAATACCTGGGTAGAGGTTGCTCCGTCTACCTCGGCTGCCTCGAAGAGGGAAGTATCGATACCCATCATACCTGCCATCAGGAGGATCGTTGTATTACCAAACCACATCAGGAAGTTCATCAATGCTACCAGACCTCTGGTACTCCATATGTTTGTAAGGAACTGATATGGCTCTTTTAAGATTCCGATCTGCATCAGCATTTCATTGATAGGACCACCATCAGAGAACAGCGTGAAGAACAACATTGCAAATGCGGAAGCCATGATCAGGTTCGGCAGATAGATAACTGTCTTGAAGAATCTCTGTCCCTTTAATCTAAGGCTGGGATCCGAGAACCATGCACCCAGAAGCAGAGATATGATGATCTGCGGTACAAATCCCAGTACCCACATGATCAATGTATTCTTGGTGTACATCCACAGGTCCGGATTGGACAACAGCTTTGCATAGTTACCAAATCCGATGAAATTCGGTCCGATCTGTGTCAGTCCGGAACGATAATTTTCAAAAAAGCTGTAATAAAATGTCCTGAATAACGGGATCAACTGGAATAATACATACACTACTACAAAGGGGATCAGGAAAATATAACCCCACTTATTATAGCGTACCACCTTTCCGCGTTTTACCTTTGCCATAATGATTCCTCCCTTTTGCCGTCATGCTCTCTTAGCGACTTTACGTTTTTCGTGCCTTTCTTTGTTTCCGATCAGGCTCGCAGCAGCTCTCTTCTTTTTGTTCTTAATTATCTTCTTCTGAAAAAAGCTTCTGCCAACCGGGAATTTTGAGAGAAAAACCGTGCCTACCTGACCAGCCAGGCAGGCACGGTTCTCAATTCCTTATTGTTTCGCTATTCGCCTATCATTTCGGATTAGTGAGTAAGCTCAGGATACTTCTCTTCTACACCCTTGTAGAACAGATCCAGTGCATCATCCAGAGAAGCCTTGCCATCGAAGTAGTTCTTCATAGCATGCTGGAACTCTTCGTTACATCCCTGATCGTATGCAGACAGGTTGCTCAGATCGATCTTCTCAGCGCCTGCGCAGAACATAGCCAGAGGGTTCTGTCCGCCCAATACCTTGCTCTGATAAGAGGTATCTGCTGCCATAGCTTCCATAGCGGGTTTGTTGTTTACGAAATCATCATCAGCTACAACGATCTCTTTCATGATGTCTTCATCAGTGGTCATCTTCAGGATGATATCCTTAACCAGAGAAGCGTTGTCGGTTCCGGTAGCACCGCAGATCCAAGTACCGCCCCAGAAAAAGCCCTGAGGTCCTTCAGTAGCGCCCCAGCCACCCTGATTTGCGATAGATCCATCGGTATCAGCTGCCATGGAGAAGTTGATCAGCCAAGCGGGTCCAAAGTAGCAGAATACTTTGCCATCGGGATAGAAGCCTTTGCTCCAGTCATCAGACCACAGGTCGAAGGTACCGGTCTCCTTAGCGTCAACCATCTTCTTGGAGTCATCAACCCACTTCATCAGGTTGTCATCGATTACGATCTTGCCATCCTGTACCCATTTGCTGGATACGTTGTTGGAGTATACACGATAAGTATCGTTTACGGAAGATACCATGTTGTAACCGGCTGCTTTCATCTTCTCAGCGGTTGCGGTGAAGGTATCCCAATCAGATACAGACTTCTGAACCTCTGCAGGATCATCGGTTCCCAGAACAGCCTTAGCAGCCTCACGGTTGTAAATCAGAACGCCGGGGCAGCCCTGCCATGAAACACCCTTCAGATTGCCGTTGGAGTCGGTAACAACATCCTTGGTGTACTGATACTGGTTAGCCAGATCTGCATCGGTGATGCCCAGATCCTTAACAGGCATTGTGTAGTCGGTATCAACATATTTCAATGCGTAGTCAGCCTCAATCAGGAACAGGTCGATCTTGTCATCAGCTGCTGCATCAGCCTGCTTTAACAGTGTTTCATCCAGATTGTTCTGATAAGCGTTGTCATCAGAAGGAGTGATGTTCCACTTTACAGTGATGTCGCCGATCTTACCGGTGGTTCCGTCTACTTCTTCATATCCGGGATAATGATCTGTCAGACGGCTCTTGAACTCCTCGTTCCAGCAGTAGATGTTGAAGACTTTGCCTTCCTCTGCTGCTGCAGGCTCTGCTGCCTCGGTGGATGCAGGCGCCTCGGTCTTAGCTTCGGTGGAAGCTGCGGGTGCCGCATCGGTGGATGCTGCAGGAGCTTCATTGCTGCTGCCACAACCTACCAGCATGCTGGCAAGCATAGCAGTTGTAAGTAAAGCACTAAGTACTTTTTTCTTCATGTTTGTTTCCTCCCATTTTTTGTTGAATGTTTGTTGTAAGTGTTTGTTGCATTTATATTCATATGTCGGCGGTTGCGTCGCTTCCATATAAATGCCTGATTAATTGTCTGTCGGAATTCTGGCCACCGACTTGCCTTCAGCAACTTTCCCGGGTACGATGACCTGTTCTATGATGGTGGTCTTGGGTCTCTCAATGAGACTGATCAGTTCTCTGGCTGCCAGGCAGCCGATCTGTTCTGTGTCCTGTTGGACTGTGGTCAGTCTGGGCTCCAACTGCCTTGCTGCCTGTATGCCATCATAGCCTGCTACCGAGATATCTTCAGGGATCTGTAATCCTCTCTGTCTGATAGCGTTGATGCCTCCGAAAGAAGCAAAGTCATCCGGATAGATGATGCATGTCGGTGGATTCGGGAGATCCAGCAGTTCATTGGTCACACGATAGGTTGTTGTTGTGTCTCTGTAAGCTGCTTCTCTGATATACTCGTCCGGAATCTCCAGTCCCAGACGTTCCGCCGTCCGGTAGAAGCTGGACAACCGTCCCGAGGTAACCGCTGACATTGCTCCGTGAATATAAGCAATTTTCCTATGTCCTCTACTATATATGTACTCCAGCAGTTCTTTCATTCCCGCAACATTGTCCGACATGATTGCGATACGATTGTTGAACAGGTAGTCAATGGTGACTACCGGGATGGAACTCTGTACCAGTTCGATGACTTCGGGATCTCCGAAATCAATACAGGCGAGCACCACTCCGTCAAAGCCTCTGTACCTACTGTGTTCCAGGTAGGACATCCGATCCGGCCGGTTCTTGCAGCTATTAATGAATGTAATGTCGTAACCGCTCTTCTCTGCCGTCCTCTTGAAACTGTCCAGCACACTGGAAAAGTAATCGTGGGTAAGACCGCTTCTGGCTTCATCTGCAAAGAGGACTCCTATGCCGTAGGTCCTGTTCGTCTTCAAAGCTCTTGCGGAAAGGTTCGGGGAATATCCCATTTCCTTTGCGACCCTTTTGATAGTTGCTTTTGTTTCTTCTCCAATGTCCTTGTGGTCGTTCAGTGCCTTGCTGACAGTTGCAACGGAGACTCCACAAATCTTGGAAATGTCTTTCAGTGATGCCATATCTTTCTCCTGTTCCATGTCTTCGTCATTCCGTCCGACCTGTTTTGTAACTTAATCGTTTTCGTAGTTTTAATATATAACATCTTTGAGCATTTTGCAATACTTTTTTGCAGTTTTTTTCAAAAAAGTATCCACTTTGTCTATAATTAACAATTTCAGATAGGCTGTTTTGTACATTTGGCTTGTACATAGATTGTGTTTCTTCTATATAAAGGCAAAGTGTGCGATAACGTTTGCTATTATTTTGTTTCGTAAAACCGGTGTTTCGAAGGTTCTTTCATTTTGTATCTTCTGCCCATGTTTCCCCACTGTTTTTGTATACATTGCGCATTTTACGGGCTTTTTCAAGATTCGTATTGCATTTTTCCCTTTGCTTCTGTATAATACAAATCAGAAATCCGGAGCACTTAATCGTTTACTTAACATTAAGCACTCCGCAGCGAAAAAACAAACACTCAACATACAACAACATGAAAGAAGGAGATTTTCTTATGAAGTATGGTCATTTTGATGATGTGCATCAGGAATATGTCATCACCACTCCCAAGACTCCGCTTCCCTGGATCAACTACCTGGGCTGCAATGAGTTTTTCAGTCTGATATCCAACACCTGCGGCGGATATACTTTCTATAAAGATGCAAAGCTGCTGCGTCTGACCCGTTATCGTTATAATAACGTACCGGCCGACATCAACGGTAAATATCTGTACATTAAGGACGGAGATACCGTATGGAACCCCGGCTGGCAGCCTACGAAGACTGAACTGGACTCCTACGAGTGCCGCCACGGTATCGGTTACAGCCGCTTCACCTCTTCCAAGAACGGTGTCAAGGCTTCCGTGCTCTCCTTCGTTCCTCTGAACGATAATTGCGAGATCTCCCAGCTGACCCTGACCAACGGTAGCTCCGAGGACAAGAAGCTGTCCGTATTCTCTTATGTAGAGTGGTGTCTGTGGAACGCTGACGATGATATGAAGAATTTCCAGCGTAACTTAAGCACCGGTGAGGTCGAGGTACAGGATTCCACCATTTATCACAAGACCGAGTACCGTGAGCGTCGTAATCATTATGCGATCTATTCCGTAAATACGAAGATTGACGGTTTCGATACCAGCAGAGATGCTTTCCTGGGTGCTTACAGGGGGGCTGATTCTCCCGAAGCTGTAGAGAACGGCAAGTGCACGAATTCCATGGCAAGCGGCTGGTCTCCCATCGCTTCCCATCAGATCAACGTGGATCTGGCAGCCGGTGAGACCAAGACCTTTATCTTCGTTCTGGGCTACATCGAGAACCCCGAAGACGAGAAATGGGAATCCTACGGTGTGATCAACAAGACCCGTGCCAAAGAAATGCTGGCAAAATACCAGACCGATGCACAGGTAGATGAGGCTTTTGCAGCATTACAGGCTTACTGGAAACAGCTGCTGGCACGCTACACGGTAGATTCCGCTGACGAGAAAGTCAACCGTATGGTCAACACCTGGAACCAGTATCAGTGTATGGTTACTTTCAACATGTCCCGTTCCGCTTCCTATTACGAATCCGGAATCGGCCGTGGTATGGGTTTCCGTGATTCCTGTCAGGATCTGCTCGGTTTCGTACATCTGATTCCGGACCGTGCAAGAGAGCGTATCATTGATATCGCTTCCACCCAGTTCCAGGACGGCAGTGCTTACCATCAGTACCAGCCTCTGACCAAGAAAGGCAACTCCGATATCGGCAGTGGCTTCAATGATGATCCTCTGTGGCTCATTGCAGGTACCAGTGCTTATGTAAGAGAGACCGGCGATACCTCCATCCTGACCCAGATGGTTCCTTTTGACAACGATATGAGCGTAGCTGCTCCTCTGATGGATCACTTAAAACGCTCCTTAGACTATATCATCAACCACAAAGGCCCTCACAATCTGCCTCTGATCGGCCGTGCCGACTGGAATGACTGTCTGAACCTGAACTGCTTCTCCGCTCATCCCGGAGAATCTTTCCAGACCTTCGGTCCCAGTGAAGGACCCGTTGCAGAATCCGTATTCATTGCCGGTATGTTCGTAAAATACGGCGAAGAATATGCTCAGCTGTGCGAGCTGATGGGTGACGATACCGAAGCAGCCCGCGCACGTAAGGAAGTACAGGCAATGTACGATGCGATCCTGAAGGATGGTTGGGACGGCGATTGGTTTGTACGTGCTTACGATGCTTACAGCCACAAAGTAGGTTCCAGGGAATGCCGCGAAGGTCAGATCTACATCGAGCCTCAGGGCTTCTGCGTACTGGCCGGTGTCGGTGTGAAGGAAGGACTTGCCGAAAAGGCATTGAATTCTGTAAAAGAGAGACTGGATACCAAGTATGGTGTCATGATCTTACAACCTGCATACACGGAGTATCACCTCGAACTTGGTGAAGTATCCTCTTATCCCCCCGGATATAAGGAGAATGCCGGTATCTTCTGCCACAACAATCCCTGGGTATCCATCGCAGAGACCGTTCTGGGCAGAGGTGACAGAGCTTTCGAGATCTACCGTAAGACCTGTCCCGCATACATTGAGGATATCAGTGAGATCCATCGTACCGAGCCTTATGTATATTCCCAGATGGTAGCCGGTAAGGATGCAAAATTCTACGGCGAGGCAAAGAACAGCTGGCTGACCGGTACTGCTGCATGGACTTTCGTAAATATCTCCCAATACATACTGGGTGTATATCCCACTCATCAGGGATTGTCCGTAGATCCTTGTATTCCCAAGGGCTTCGGTGATTTCTCCATCACCCGTAAGTTCCGTGAGGGCATCTATCACATTCAGGTGAAGAACCCTCAGAATGTGGAGAAGGGCGTGGTATCCATGACCGTGGACGGCAAGGCTGTTGACGGACACATCATTCCTTACGAAAAGGGCAAAGAAGAGTACAACGTAGTTATTACCATGGGTTAATAAACCTGATGTACATAGTTTAAAACGATTTCTATCCTCCTTAAAACCCCGGCAGTTGTTGTAGCTGCCGGGGTTTTGCATTGGATATTCGTAGTTTGCGCTACAACATCTACACCATAAGGACAAGCAGGCCGTAAGCAGACGTCGGTACTTATTGACCGTATTGGGGTCAATTATGTACCGCTACGTTCTGCACCAGAGCGAGAGCGTGCCTGCGGTTCTTATGGTGTAGATGTTGTGGACGTTTTTGCGGCTTCCTTCCGGGACTCGATCACGTGCCGGATGGCTGTCAAATGATATTATTTTCTCCATTTTTCTGAAGCAGCTTCCGGTATGTGGCATCCATTCCCAGCGCTCCCAGCGGGGCTGTGATAAGGATGGCCAGCACAGCCACGGACAGAACGATCTTGCCGCAGGACAATCCCATCGATAACGGCACAGAGCCGATAGCAGCCTGCACCGTAGCCTTCGGTAAATAAGCGATCATGCAGAACAGACGCTCCTTCTTATTCAGATTCGTTCCTAACAGGCACAGTGTCACGCCAATGGAGCGGAATATCAATGCCAACAGGATCATTCCTATGGCTGCCAGTCCAGCTTCCATAGTATAGCGGATATCCACTGCCGCGCCCACCAGCACGAACAGCACTACCTCCGCTGCCAGCCACAGTTTACCGAATTTAGCAGACAGTCTGCCGGTGACTTCCCTAGGTGCCCGTATTTTCAGCGCGCAGGCCATGCTCACCACCGCCAACAGGCCGGAGAACGCCACGATCCCCTTTAACAGGGTTTCCAAAGCCATTAACAAGAAGGACAAACCCATGATGATAATAACTTTCATGCTGTTGCGCACATAACTGCCCTTTCGGTACAACAGTTCAAAAAGCTGCCCCAGCAGCCAACCCACCAATGCACCGAACAACACACCCGTCAGGATCGATACCGGGATATTCACAAAATCCAGGGCATTGACCTGTCCACCCTGTGCCATTCCAACAAAAGTGGAAAACAATACTATGACATAGATGTCATCACAGGATGCCCCAGCCAGAATCATCTGCGGAATGCTTTTCTCCGTACCATAGCCACTTTCCATAAGATGTACCATCCGCGGCACCACAACCGCAGGTGACACTGCTGCCAGAACTGCTCCCATGACCGCTGCATCCACTCTGCTGATGTTAAGGATCATGGGTGCAAATATCACAAAAGCCAACAGTTCGCAAGTGGCAGGAACACAAGCCAGCATGACTGCGGAGCGGCCCACTTTTTTCAGATCCTTCAGATCCAATGATAATCCGGCCTTCAATAAAATGATGATCAGCGCGATCTGCCGCAGTTCCGATGAGATATTCAGGATTGACACATCCAGCAGATCCAACACATAAGGCCCCAGAATAATACCCGTAAGCAGCATCCCGATAATACGGGGCAGGTGAATCCTCTGGCAGACCGCCGCCATGAGTAATCCCAGTAAAAAGATCAGTCCCAGTGATGTAAGCATAAAAATTCCTCCGTTTTCTCGCAGCAGGGCATTTTGAATTCCAACAAAAAAGGCTGGTGTCCCCTGCATATTCTGCAGAAGTCATCAGCCAAATCGAATTCGTATGTTCAAATTCCGGCGGTTCGAAGCCTGTGCTTCCGGGAGAACCTCATTCCCGATGTTCTTATTATATACACGGTGCCCGCCCATGTAAAGTCCTATATTTTGCAAATATACCCGCCAGCATCCTGTACTCCATTAAAAAATATCTGCTGTGAGATCATCCCCGAAGTCTGCTGCCGGAATCTCAAAGTCAACAATTCCAACCGCATAGGACTGTAATACATACTGGCCGGATTCAAATACAAAGCCATCCTCTGTAATGTAGAATGTAGGGTCTGCGGGGCCATTATCCGTACCTGCAATGTCCGGCCCATAAATTTCCTGATAGATAGCATTCAAATCTTCCGTACCATCCAACACCACCAGTTTGATACTCTTCTCGTAATCGTTAAAGAAGCAGTCCTCCTTTGCCTGCATTTCCGCTGCCTTTGCTGTCACCAGTTCCAGTGCTTTGTTGCGGAATCCGCTCCCCAGACTGTCAAAAGTAATTCTCTCTCCGGTCTGCGTATAATAGTTCATATAGTACAAAGTATACCATCCATGAGCCCCCTGATCATACCCTTCCAGCCCCCACGACAGGCTGATCACCTTATCATCCGCGCGGATCACATGGAAAGTAAGATCCTCATAGCTCTGCTCATACACCGGCATATCCTCATAAAGTGTACCAAACTCCCCGTTCTTGATTCCTTCTACAAAACTGTCTACATATTCATCCAGCTCTTTCTGAATCTTCATCTGCACCGTCTCATTGCCCGGAATCGTCACTGTAACTGTTGGATAGTAATAGGTATAACTTCTGGTCTTGTCTTCGGGATCACTGCTACCCTCGTGATCCTCTGTGGTAAACTGCACCCATTCACTTCCCTGTATTTCACTCTGGCCTTCTGTCGGTTCCGTCTGTGTGGGCACTTCCGAAGTCTCCTCAGTCCCGGCCGTCGTCTCTTCCGTCGTCTGACCGCTCTGTGTCTCCTTGATGCTGTCTATAACTGTCTCCATCTCCGGATCCGTCACCATCTCCCGGTTTCCGCAAGATGTAAAACCTAACAGTGCTCCTGCAAATACTGCTGCAAAAAATATTTTTTTCATAATCCTCGCCTCCTGATGCCAGTATATCTGCCGATTGCATCATATCTGCATCATTTTTATAATTTTTCTCGATTTCACTTTTTAAATATGATAGACAATTCCTATATTTTGAGCTATAGTAAAGCCAAATCTGGGTATGATTAAAAATAACGATACACATACTATAAAAATCAACCCGAGGAGGACTGTTATGAAAATATTATTTTATGATACCAAAAGCTATGATAAAGAATCTTTCGAGGCAACTCTGAAAAAATATCCCGGCATCCAGATTGATTACATCCGGTCGGATCTGGATCCCCGTACTGCTGCTCTGGCTGACGGCTTCGATGCCGTCTGTGCTTTCGTCAGCTCCAATGTGAGCGAAGCCACATTAAAAATTCTCCACGAAAAAGGTGTCCGTCTGGTCCTGCTGCGTTGCGCAGGATACAACAACGTGGATCTGGAAAAGGCGTCCGAATATGACATATGTGTCATGCGTGTCCCCGGTTATTCTCCGGAAGCTGTCGCAGAGCATGCCATGGCTCTGGCTCTGGCCTGCAACCGCCGCCTGTACAAAGCCTATAACAAGGTCCGGGAAAATGATTTCAGCCTCGCCGGACTCATGGGCTTCAATTTCTATGGTAAGATTGCCGGAATCATCGGAACCGGCCGGATCGGTGCAGCTATGTGCCGGATCTGTAACGGTTTCGGCATGAAAGTCATCGCCTACGATGTCTACGAGAACCCGGATCTGAAAGACTTCGTCACCTATGTGACCTTAGACGAATTACTGGCGCAAAGTGATCTGATCTCCCTTCACTGCCCGCTGATGGATTCCACCTACCACCTGATCCAGCTTGACACCATCAAGAAAATGAAGGATGGCGTCATTCTGGTAAACACTTCCCGGGGTGCTCTGGTCAAGACCGAGGATCTTATCGAGGGCATCCGCCTGCACAAGTTTGCCGGGGTCGGTCTGGATGTCTATGAAGAAGAGACGAAAAACGTCTTCGAGGATCGTTCCGATGAGATTCTGGAGCATTCTACCACCGCAAGGCTTTTGTCCTTCCCCAATGTCATGATCACATCCCATCAGGGATTTTTCACAAAAGAAGCACTGGAAGCCATTGCAGAGACTACCTTGCAGAATGCTCTGGATTTCGAAAGTGGAAAGAAGAACCACAATCAGGTGCAATAAAATATTTCCAATCGAATAGGCTGACTCATCGTATACACAAAAAACGGATGGCCCTCCCAAGCCATCCGTTTTTCTCGTTTTTCAGTTTCCCGTCTTGTCCTTTTTCTCTATCTCTTACAGTTTTTACGATCAGTCCAGATTCAGTTTCTGACCAACTCTGATCACATTCTGGTTTGTAATCTGTACATTTCTGCGAAGCAATTGTGCCAGAGTCATGTGATTTCTCTTAGCGATCCTGGAAAGCGTATCACCACTCTTTACCGTATAACCGCCCTCTGTATACCAGATGCTCTCGGAAGGTCTGCGGTCAGTAACAGTTACCAGATAATTGCCGCCGCGCTTCAATGCGAACATGGACTGTCCGGTGGAAGTTACGGTAAAGGATCCGCAATACTCCAGGCGTCCCTTCTTTGTATTATAGCGATACAGGTTTGCACTCTTGCCGGAATTGTCCTTGCCTACATTTACATGAATGTTGACATTCACTCCGAAGCTGCCGGTATCTCGGATACCCAGCTGTCTGTTCACGGTTCCGGACTTTGCGGATACCACATTTGCCGGGATTGTGTTGCTCGTCTGGTCTACTGTCAGATCAATATTCTGAATCTTTGACAGATCTTTATTCTTCAGATCCTGTCCACTGATGCTCAGTGCCACACCGTTTCCGCTGTGGAATGCCACCGTCAGCTTCGTACCTTTAATGGTATTCAGTATATTCTGAGGCACCTTGACTTCACCGCTGCATACAAAGTTCATGTTGACACTTGCAATAGCAGGATTTTTCATCATCTCTGCCACCTTATCCTGTACAGAGTTGCTTACATCCGTCCAGTCTACTGCAGGTGCTGCAGAGGAACCGCTGTTGTCATCATCATCGTCATCGTCATCATCGTTGTTCACCACATCTGCCGCTACCGTAAATACAGCAGAAGGGGTTCCGGTCATTCTGGCTCCAACACCTTCCGGTGCTGCGGAAGTCACTGCCAGGAAACCGTTCATATTGATGGTACCGTCCGTATTTCTGCGAATGCCTCCGTGGATTGCACTGTTCATATCCATGTTCTGGAACCATTCTGCTGTAACTGCTATTCCTTCACTGTTGGTAGAGTTTTCGCCTCTCCAATAATAGTTCATTGCATTTTCGTAGGCACTGGTCTCCTGAGTTCCTTTCGGTTTGAACTGTTCTGCAACCGTCTGCCCTGCTGCATTGCTGCTATCCTTAAAGGACAGGATTCCTTTTGCTATAAATGCAGTATTCTTTGCGTCATTTGTATAGAATGCCACGTTAAAGGACTCATTGTTATAACTGGTAGAAGAATATGCCTCAATATCCGGACAGCTGTTGGAATCAATACCCTTTGCCTTATTGCCGAATGATACACTGTTGCGCAGGATATGCTGTCCACTGATGCTGGAACCACCCATCTTGAAGCCGTTACCGTTACCCGCATCTACTTCCTGTCCATTCTCATCCAGTACATAACCGTTCTTAAATGCCACACTGTTCTGAATCGTTACCTGTCCGATGGCACCGGTCTCTACCTTTGCGAACAGATCCCAACCGTCATCGGCATTGTATGCTGCGATACATCCGTCAAATACGTTGCCGTCTGCTACCGTCAGTTTAGCCGCAAATCCATCCGCATCCTCATATCCCGCATCTGCATTCAGATAAGAAGTACAGTTCAGGATCAGGTTGTGGGACGGCCAGTCTTCCCAGTTATCTGTGCTCTTATATCTGCTGATCTGAAGACCGGTATTACCATTTTTGTAGGTCATTACGTTGTCCACAGTGTTGTAGCTTCCGGATACCTGAATACCCTTCTGCGCATTTGCGGATCTCGTAACATCAAATCCCTGGAAATACCAATAATCGCCTGCCAGGATCATACCTGCACATCTTCCCTGGAAATCCAGTACCGGGCGTGTGGCAGCTTCCGGATCTGCGATCATGTAAATCTTCGCATCTGCGGTTCCGTTAACACCTCTTTCTGCAATGACTGTCTTGTCCAGTGCATAAGTTCCGCCCTTTAACAGGATCGTCCGTCCGGGAGCAGCACTCTTCACTGCGGTATAAATATCTACAGGATCATCCTTTGCACCGCTTCCATAGCTTCTGCCGTCGGGACTTACATAAATATAACTTCTGTCTTTTACATTATAGGTTACGTTGAAATCAAATTTCACAGTATCATAACTGCTTAAAAGAGAATACTTTGCAGGCTTGTAATCTGCATCCGGTGTGAACTCCACTGCAAAAGTATTGCTGCCCTGCTCCAGAACCGTATTGACACGGAACTTGGTCTTGGCATCCACATGCTGTCCGGATACCACTGCCTCCCCCTTGCTGTTCGTAATACTCAGAACGCCATCGGCATTGCCGTAGTATACCATCTCATAGTTTGCATTGTTGGCAACCTTGGCAGACTCAATGCTGAAGTTCGGGGTTACATAAGTAATCGGTCTTGCTTCTGCAGGTGCATCGTTTTCCGGAGCCACTGTGGTCAGGCTCATATTGCTGAAGCTTACCTTAGCACTTCTGGAAGCATAGAAGCCTACATAAATATTGTTTTCATCCAGTCTGGTCAGTTCATCACCGTTGTCACCGTGGTAATATTTGTTGGTCACGGTCTCTCCGGTAGCTGCATTGGTATAGCTTAAGAAATATCCGGTATTGTTTCTCTGGATCGTCATATGGAAGGTTGTCTGTGGATTGACATCTGTGATATCCTTTAATGCTGCCTCATATCCGCCTACCATATTATAAGTTCCGGCACCCTGCCCACTTGCTACGGCACTGGTCTCAAGTGTTCTCATGGCCGTCTGGAAATCATCTACTACAGTGTCTGCCGCAAGATTCTCCGGTGTTACACCGATTTTCTCCTGAGATCCGACACCCAGCTTCATGGTGTACTTATCTCCGGCATCAGATACCTGACCGGCCTCTGCATCCCAGAAATATTCCACCTTGGTCGCACTTACCATATAAGAGTTGTTCCAGAAAGAATTACCGGAACCGTTCTCTCCCACACGGTCTGCTACCATCAGGCCGAAGCCTTCCTGACCATTGGTAAACTTCCAACTATCTACGGTTACATCTGCGGACAGTGTAAAGTTCTCTGTCTCAGGATCAATGGTGGTATAGTAGAATGCCACACCATCGGTGGAGTTCGGTACCAGCTTACCCTTGCTGTTCATACTCCATACTTTCAGATCCTGGGTATCATAACTTCCGCTGAAACCATTGTTCTTGCCGCCTTCTGACATCGTATCTACGCTGGAACCGAATGCGGAATAATTCCAGGTCTTTACTGCATCTTCTGTTATCGTTAATTTCACCTCTGCCGGTTTGGAAATATCATTTCCTCTGACTGCCGCAACTCCGAAAGTATATTCCTGTCCTACGGTCAGTCCTGAAATTTTCTGTAATAACTTTGTCACACCCTCTGCATATACCCTGTCTCTTATACACATCTCCGAGCCCACGAGACGCTACGCT
>OJPE01000089.1_pt1 | contig 45285 bp, 33 predicted proteins | sample 1598351 | NCBI WGS metagenome assembly OJPE01 (sample SAMN03922475, study PRJEB24848) | human gut metagenome | isolation source: stool sample | host: Homo sapiens | place: Germany | collected 2010-11 | reverse complement strand
GTATTCGGCGTCGCACGACTTGAAAATAACCGCCAAAAATCAAAGACGTGCGACGTTTTGCGCCACCTAATCGCCAAAATCAGATGGGACGCGACTCGTGCACCATCTGACGATCGCCGTAATACAACGAGTTCAGGCCAGGATTCGCCGGCGTGCCCCACGCGGACGCCGGACGCGCCGGACGCACCGGACAGCCGCTGAGCACGCTGGACAGCTGCCGGACAACCATTGAACAACCACCGGGCACCACCGGCCGAACACCACCTACAAGCACACGCACATAGGCTCCCATAGGCACATATTGACGATTTGTGCAGATTTGCCACCCGTCGTCGCACTGCGACGCACACTGCATAGACCCGTTGGTAGTCTGTGATTGGTTCGCAACGGCACATTCGTTGCGCCCGATGGAAAAGCAAGCCACACGAACCGACCCCGCGCAACCGCGCAAAACCACACAGAGAGACCTATGAATATCATCAATTTCTTCATCAACCTCATCAAGGACCCCCGTACCGCGATCGCCAGCTGGATTGCCATGGGCGTCGCGCCGACCCTCGGCTTCATTTTCCTTATCGTCTTCATTGAGACCGGCGTGGTGTTCTTCCCGTTCCTGCCGGGCGATTCGCTGCTGTTCGCGGCCGGCTTCTTCGCCGCCCCCGACGCACAGACCGGCGTGTCCGCACTGCCGCTGTTCGCTCTGCTGCCGGTGGTCTGGTGCGCCCCGGTCATCGGCGACCAGTGCAACTACTGGATCGGCCATTTCTTCGGCCGTCGCATCCTTGAATCCGGCAAAGTCAAGGCCATGACCCCGGAGCGCATCGAGAAAACCGAGAAGATGATTGAGAAGTGGGGCCCGCTGGCCGTGTTCCTTGGCCGTTTCTTCCCGTTCATCCGCACGTTCATGCCGTTCATTTCCGGTATTTCCGGCATGCGTTGGAGCCGTTTCACGCCGTTCTCGGTGCTCGGCGGCCTGTGCTGGTCGACGCTGTTCACGCTGCTCGGCTATTTCTTCGGCGGCATTCCGGCCGTGCAGAAGCATTTTGAATTGGTGATTATTGCGATTCTTGTGCTGTCGCTGATTCCAACGATCGTCGGCCTGCTCAAGGCCAAGTTCGGCAAGAAGAAGCCGGCTGCCGAGGACACTGCGGAAACCGCCGACGCCGAATAAGCAGCGTTCAATCGTCGTAGAAATATCGGCGAATACAACGCAAGCACAACACGCGGAGTGTGGAATTGCATTTTTCCACACTCCGTACTAATATTTCGAGAGTTGTCTTGCTAAACAAGGTGACGCACATGGGGCTGTAGCTCAGTTGGTAGAGCGCTTCGTTCGCATCGAAGAGGTCGCGGTTTCGACTACCGTCAGCTCCACGAAGCCCGCTGCATTCATTCCACCGCAGCGGGCTTTTTCTTTTGTTTTCCGCCGTTTCCGGCATTTCTTGCGATTCCCATACGCACTTTCCAGCGCTCTTCGCACCGTGCATACGCCCGTCCGCACGCACGCACCGCGCCGTCCACACCGGCCACGCAAACGCAACCCAGCCGAATCGCCATACATGCCGACTTCTAAAAAGCCATTTAACGGGGTCATTTTCGCGATTTTTACGATTTTAACCCCGTTAAAATCGCATTTTTCGCAAAACCCGTACGATAGTCCACGTCAAACAGTCCACACAAACCCAAAAATACGTTAAACTAGCGTTTTAACGGGGTTATTTTTGCAGTTTTCGCAATTTTGACCCCGTTAAACCACATCTCAGGGATTATCGGTATCTAAAAAGTCACAAGGAGCACCACATGAGCACCTATCGCAGAGAGCACTATTTGGCCAAGCTCCGTCCTTTCTACAACGATTCCGGTCTCATCAAAGTAATCACCGGCATCCGCAGATGCGGCAAATCCAGCCTGCTCATCACAGTTCTCAACGAGCTCTTTGAGCAGGGAATCCCTGAAACCAATCTCATCTACCTCAACCTCGATCGCCGCGAATACCGTAACGTGACCACTCCGGACCAACTCGATCAACTCATCGAACAAGCCATGTCGAATGCCTACGGTGCAGGACTGCGTTATCTGTTCATCGATGAAGTACAGAACGTGAAAGGCTTCGAAACCGTCATCAACGGCTGGCGGGAGGAAGGCAATTGCTCCATTTTCATCACTGGCTCAAATTCCTATCTGCTGTCCGGAGAGCTTGCCACGAAACTTACCGGCCGCTATATCAAGCTGGAAATGTTCACCCTTTCCTTTCAGGAATACCTCGGCATGCGGAATTTCCTAAACAAACCGGAAATTCCGGTATCGCAAGCCTTCCGCGACTATCTCACATACGGCGGGTTCCCGAAATCGCTGGAATATGACGATCCCGACGCAAAAGCCGCATATATTCAAGACGTCATCGGGCAGATCTTCAACAAGGACATCACCGCCCACAAAAAAGTACGCAATCGCGATACTTTCACCCGTGTGCAGGACTATCTCATCAATAATTTCGCAGCGCCCACGAATCTTTCCGGCATTATCGCGTATCTGAAACACAGCGAAGGCATCAGCATCAAACGCGAAACGCTTGCCAGCTACGTCCGTTTGCTGGAAAGCGCCAAAATCCTCTACAAGTGTCCTCGCTTCGATCTGAAATCCCGCAAGTCGCTCAGGGGCGGGGAAAAATACTATCTTGCCGATCCCGGTATCCGGTTCGCCCGTAATACCAATACGCGAGTCAGCTACGGTCCGTCACTGGAGAACGCGCTATATACGCATCTGCGGTCGAAAGGCTATGACGTCAGCGTCGGCACCATCGGCAAACTTGAATGTGACTTCATTGTCCGAAAGCGCAACCAGTACGCCTATATCCAAGTGTCTATGAGCGTTCAGGATCCGCAGGTCGAGGAACGCGAATATCGCCCGTTCAGCAAATTGGCGGACGGGTATCCGAAATACCTGTTCACATTGGATCCGCTACCATTGCAGCGCGACGGCGTACGTCACCTCAATCTCATGGAATTTCTGCAAAACGACGGCGATATCGACTTCGATTAAATATTAATAATGGCGATTATGTCGTGTGGCGCGCCGGTTGTGCAGACGCACCACACGCATTGCGGAGGCGTCAGGCGTTGCGGCGGCGGATGTAGGCGTCGAGCGTGGCGGCGGTGATGCCGTCGTAGCCGTTGATTGAGGCGAATTGCGGGCCGTTGGAATTGTCGATGCGCATGAAGCCGGTCTGGCCGAGCGTGGTGGCACCGGATGCGGCCGCGGAGCGCAGGCCGGACATGGAATCCTCCACCGCGATGCAATACTTCATGTCTTCGGGCGCGATGCCAAGCTTGCGGCCCGCCGCAAGATACGGTGCGGGCGACGGCTTCTTCTCGACATCGTCATCACCGCACACGTAACCGGCGAACGTGCCGGCCGGTGCCTGCGCGATCAGGTTTTCCGCCAGATGACGCGGCGATGTGGTGACAAGCATCGACGGCACGCCCGCCTCCTTCAGCGACAGCAGCACGTCTTCGACGCCATCGATCCACGGAATGCGCTCGAATTCCTTCTGCGCCACGTAATCGATCATGCCTTTGCCGATTTCCTCTATCGACAGCTTGCAGCCGTGCTCCACCATGCGGCGGGCCACGTCCGGAACCGGCGTTCCGGAACCCTGCCAAGCGAGGTCCTCATCCCAGTATCCGCCGTGGTCGGCTGCGATTTTCAGCTCGCCTTCGTGCCAATACGGTTCGGAATCGATCAGCGTGCCGTCCATGTCCCAGAACACGGCTTTGAGCATCAGCTTCGAAACTTCCTGGGCGCCGTTCTGGATACCGTTGTTCAGCTCGGTCATTACGTTTCCTCGCAATCGTTACGCTTCGTTCTCCGATAGCTACATTCTTCGTCAGCTACGACCATTTCAGCAGAGCGGCACGACGGAAGCGCTTCAGCGCGCAGAAAAAAACAGGACGGTTCCATCAAGCCGGTCCGCCAATCGGTTCATACCAATCGGCTCGCACCAATCGGTTCACGCAAACCGACTCATGCACAAGCCAATTCGCGCAAGCCAACGCAGCAACCAACCCATAGCAACGGAGGCACTTGGAAATCCCCCAAGTGCCTCCGCAACGAACAACGCATCCGACGAAATCGGTCGGCCGCAATCGCAGCAATCCGTCATAGACCCCTTTTAGACGAATCGCAAGACTTGCGTGCGACTACTCCTGAGCCTCCTGCTCCTGAGCGGCCTTCTCGGCATTCTCCGCCTTCCAGCGGGCGATGCAACGCTCGACGCGCTTGTAACCGATGATCTTCGGATCCAAGCCGGCCTCGCGGAAAATCGCGGCAGGCGAACCACCCTCGGCATACCTGCGCATGCAGTCGTCACGGAATTCCTTGGAATAGCGAATTCGATACTGAGTGACTGATTCCACAGCATCGAGAGACCCCAGGTATTTGCGGGTCTTTGCGGTGAACGCAACTCTTGGCACTGTACGCTCCTAACCTTTCTGTATCCACCGCATGCCCTCCCCCGATTCTTCACGGAAATAAGCAGTCATATTTCATCGAAGCTGTGGGCCAGCCGGAAGAAATACGAACTTCAATGCGGATACGTAATATTATTTCTCACAATAGAGACATCATTGCGAGACAGATGCGGCGTTATGAGTAGTTGCATACCAAAAATCGGGCATACCCCCGCGATATATGCCCGATTTTGCTGTTTTTTTAGATTTTTTTAGGGTTTTCCAGCGCTTTTCAGGAAAGTCAGCGAATGGGCTGTCAGCGAATTCCCCAAACTACCACTGACCTGGAGCCCATATCGTCCCCCTCTTCCGCACGTTCCGCCCGTACGGATTCGCGCGACGGAAGCTGCCGTGCATCGGCTCGCAGCTGCCTGCGCCACATGCGCGCGCGCTGGGACCGCTCGACTTCCACGATGCCACCGTCCGCGTCCGCGGCGAACACGCTGGAACCGGCCGGCTTGCGCAGCCGCTCCACCTGGCGGCGCAGCTCGCGGTTCTCTTCCTCAAGTTCGAGGATGCGCGTGATTCCAGCCAGGTTGATGCCCTCTTCCTGGCTGAGTTGCTGCGCTTGCGCAAGACGGGAGATGTCGCGCAGCGAATAGCGCCGCGCGCCACCTTCCGTACGTTGCGGTACGACCAAGCCAAGGCGATCATACTGGCGCAGCGTCTGCGGATGCACGTTGGCGAGCTCGCCGGCCGCACCGACCGAGAAGACGGGCAGCTCGATGTCGAAACCGACTTCGGCGGCACCGTCCAGGTCGGCCCGGCCGGCCACGATCGCCATGGCGCACATTTCATACAGCCGCTTGATCTGCCGTGCGGCGCGCGCTTGGGAGGCTTGGGAAGTCCGCGATGAGCGTGCCATGGCGGTCAGCGCTCCCGAGCGAGCTCGTCGGCGAAGTCACCGCACGCCTTGTCGAATTCCTTCGCGGCATGCTTGGCAACGAGGTTCGGATGCTCCGGAATGCGGATCTCCACACGGCCGACCAAATCGCCGTTCTCGTGCGGATTGGCCACGCCCTTGCCTGCGATGCGCACTTCCGCGCCGCTGGACGAGCCGGCAGGCACTTTGAAGGCGATTTCGTTTCCGTCGATATCCGTGGCCGTCACTTTCGCGCCGTTCACGGCTTGGCTGACGGTGATGGGCAGCGGCATGATGATGTCACGTCCGCGCAGGGTGAATTTCGGGTCTTCGGCGACGGTGATATGCAGGTACAGATCGCCGTTTTTGCCGCCATTGCGGCCCGGCTTGCCCTTACCGGTGAGACGGATCTTCTGCCCGTCACGCACGCCGGCGGGGATGTGCGTCTTGAACTTCTTGCCGTCCGCGGACAGCGAAACCGTGGCTCCCTTGACGGCCTGGCGGAAGGTCAGACGGATCTTGGAGTTGCGGTCCTCGCCGTTTTCCGGCTGCGGCTGCTCGTAATCGTCAGCGCCGTAGCGTTCGTAGGCGGAGCCTGCGCCCGGGCCGCCCGCACCGCCGCCGAACATCGAGAAGATGTCGTTGAGGTTCGGATTGCCGCCGCCATTGGTCTGGAAGCGGATACGCGAGCCGTTGCCGCCCATGCCTGCGCCGCCACCGAACATCGAGCCGAAGATGTCGGAGAACGCGCCCGCGTCGAAGCCGCCCTGGCCGGAACCGCCGGCGAAACGCGCGCCGCCCATGCCGAACTGGCGAATCGCATCGTATTTCTGACGATTCTCCTTGTTGCTCAGCACGTCGTACGCTTCGGAGATGTCCTTGAACTTCTCCTCCGCTTCCTTCGTCTTGTTCAGGTCGGGATGGTATTTGCGCGCCAGCTTGCGGTACGCTTTGGTGATTTCGGCGTCGGTGGCGTCTTTGGAGACACCGAGGACCTTATAGAAATCCTTGCTCAGCCATTCATTCTCAGCCATGATGTGCCTCCTTTCGTGAGGTTTTCATGCAGTAAAAAGTACAGTTTTTCAAACTTTCAAACAGTTGTCGTTGAACCGTTGTTTCAGGTAATCGAAGGCCCCTCGTTTTTCAGAGGGGCCCGATTACTCGTCACATGCGTTTCGCGCGGATACGCGGATTGTGCGAATGCGCGATCAGTTCTGCGGAGAAGCCACGACCACACGGGCCGCGCGAATCACGCGGTCGCCGATGCGGTAGCCGGCTTCCACCACGGTGTCGACGGTTTCCTTCTCGGCATTCGGATCCGGCTTGTGCAGGATCGCGTCATGCTTCGTCGGGTCGAAATCCTCGCCCTTTTCGCCGAACTTCTCAACGCCGAACTTCTCGAACGCCTTGTCGATCTTGTTGGCGACGGCCTTGAACGAATCGTCCATTTCGCTGTGTTCGCGAATGCGGTCGATGTCGTCGAGGGCCGGCAGCAGGGCGGTCAGCACGTCGATGATGCCGTGCTGACGGAAGCGTTCCTGCTCCTTCTGCGCGCGGTTGCGGAAGTTGATGAACTCCGCGCGTTCGCGCTGCAGCGCCTCCAGATATTCGGCGGCTTCCTTCTTGGCCTGGCCAAGGGGGGTCAGCGTATCGTCGGCCTTGCCGTCGGCAGCGCCTGCCTTGTCAGCACCGTCAGCGGCAGCGGAATCGCCATTTTCTTGCGATTGCGCGGCAGCCGGCTGAGCTGCACCTTCCTGCGTTGCGCCAGCGGCGGCAGCGCCGCCAGCAGCGGAAGCGGCGGCCGGGGCGGCCTGCCCGGACAGGTCATCCATGTCGGGCAGGTCGTTCAGGTACTCGTCCTTGTTGAAATCGGACATGATTACTTGTTGTCCTTGTCGTCGTCCACGACTTCGGCGTCAACCACGTCGTCGTCGGAGCCGTTGGAAGCGGAGCCGGCAGCGCCTGCGCCAGCAGCGCCGGCCGCACCGGCGGCGTCGGCGGCGCCCTGCTGTGCGTAGAGGGCCTGGCCGATCTTCTGGGCGGAGGTCATCAGCTCGGTCTGGGCGGACTTGATCTTCTCAATGTCCTCACCCTTCAGGGCTTCCTTGAGCTCGTTGACCTTGTCGGTGACTTCCTTGGCCACGTCGTCGGAGAGCTTGTCCTTGTTGTCGTTGACGAGCTTCTCGGTCTGGTAGGCGAAGGACTCGGCCTGGTTGCGGGTCTCGGCGTCTTCCTTGCGCTTCTTGTCCTCGGCCTCGTGGGCTTCGGCTTCCTTGACCATGCGGTCGATCTCGTCCTTCGGCAGGCCGGAACCACCGGTGATGGTCATGGACTGTTCCTTGCCGGTGCCCTTGTCCTTGGCGGACACGTGCACGATGCCGTTGGCGTCGATGTCGAAGGTGACTTCAATCTGCGGGACGCCACGCGGAGCCGGAGCGATGCCGGTCAGTTCGAAGGTGCCCAGCGGCTTGTTGTCGCGAGCGAACTCACGCTCGCCCTGGTAGACCTGGATGAGCACGGACGGCTGGTTGTCTTCAGCGGTGGAGAAGACTTCGGAACGCTTCGTCGGGATGGCGGTGTTGCGCTCGATCAGCTTGGTCATGATGCCACCCTTGGTTTCGATGCCGAGGGACAGCGGGGTCACGTCGATAAGCAGGACATCCTTACGGTCGCCCTTGATGACGCCGGACTGCACGGCTGCGCCGACGGCCACGACTTCATCCGGGTTCACGGACTGGTTGGCTTCCTTACCGCCGGTGAGCTCCTTGACGAGTTCCTTGACGGCCGGCATACGGGTGGAGCCACCGACGAGGACCACGTGGTCGATGTCGGAGACGCCGATGCCAGCGTCGCGCAGCACGTTGTTGAACGGGGTGCGGCAGCGGCCCAGCAGGTCGGAGGTCATTTCCTCGAAGTGGGCACGGGTCAGGGTCTCGTCCAGATGCACCGGAGTGCCGTCAGGGGTCATGGCCAGGTACTGCATGGAGATGGAGGTGCTGGTGGAGCTGGACAGTTCCTTCTTGGCCTGCTCAGCAGCTTCCTTCAGACGCTGCAGGGCGATCTTGTCCTTGCTCAGGTCAACGCCGTACTTGTTCTTGACTTCGCCGACGAGCCAGTCGATGATCTTCTGGTCCCAATCGTCGCCGCCCAGGTGGTTGTCGCCGTTGGTGGCCTGCACCTGGATGGTGGAGAAGCCGTCGTCGTCCTTGCCGATTTCCAGCAGAGACACATCGAAGGTGCCGCCACCGAGGTCGAAGACCAGGATGCGCTCGTCTTCCTTGCCCTTTTCAAGGCCGTAGGCCAGTGCGGCTGCGGTCGGCTCGTTGATGATACGCAGGACGTTCAGGCCCGCGATGGTGCCGGCGTCCTTGGTGGCCTGACGCTGGGCGTCGTTGAAGTATGCCGGGCAGGTGATCACGGCGTCGGTGACCGGTTCGCCAAGGTAGGCTTCGGCGTCGCGCTTCAGCTTCATCAGGACCTGGGCGGAAATCTCCTGCGGGGTCCACTTCTTGCCGTCGATCTCAACGGTCCAGTCGGTGCCCATGTGGCGCTTGACGGAGCTGATGGTGCGGTCGACGTTGGTGACGGCCTGGCGCTTGGCGACTTCGCCGACCAGGATTTCGCCGGACTTGCTGAAAGCCACGACCGACGGTGTGGTGCGAGCGCCTTCGGCGTTCACGATAACGGTGGGCTGGCCACCTTCAAGAGTTGCGATGCAGGAATTGGTAGTACCCAGATCGATGCCAACTGCGCGTCCCATATTTGGTCTCCTTTGCAATAGGTTCGCTATACGTTCTTTTCGTTCTTCGCTCGAGTTTCGGATCGCCGTTTCCGGATTGCCGTCTCTCATGCTTTCCAAAACTTGAGCCTACACCACTCAACTTTGAATCGCAAGTTATTATTCCCAAAATCGCAAAAATTCTTGAGCACACCTCACTCAACTTTGCGCAAAACCCAAAACCGCCGGCGCTGGGGAGCATCTCAGCGGCGGCGGTTTTGGGGATTATCGGAGGTTATTCAGCCAATCAGCGGTCGTTCTTGGCGGCCTTCGCGGTCTTGACGAGCATCGCGACGGCAACCAGCATGGCGATCGCAATCGCCACGGCCAGTACCGCGGTACCGGTCTTGCCCAGCAGAGCGGCACCGAACGGACCGGCCTGCGCGCTGTCGGAAACCTTGCCGGAAGCGATCACGCCGTCCTTGTCAGCGCCCGCAGCGTCAACGCCTGGCTTGCCGTTGTTCTTGTCGGCGGAGTTGGCAGCTGGAGCCTGGAAGTCAACGGTCACGGCCTTGCCGGACTGGCGGCCGGTGACAGTGAGCGCATATTCGGAACCTTCGGTGACGCCGTCCAGCGCGATCGGAGTGGTCTGTGCGGTCTTGACGCGCACGCCGGAGAGCGGAGTGGAGGAATCGGACGCGGCCACGATCTTGTCGTTCTTGTCCTTCAGCTCGTAGCTGAGCACAGCGTCGCCGTTGAAGCCGTCGACGTCCGCGGTGAACTTGCCGTCGGCAGCAGAGACCTTCACAGTGCCGTTGTCAGACAGTGCCTTCTGCGATTCGGTGGAAGTGGCCAGTCCCAGAGCGCCGGCGATCGTGTAGAAGTTGTCGGTCTGGTCGGTCAGGCCGATGACGCGCTGTGCGCCAGGGCCGGAAGCCGCGATACGCAGCTGGGTGCCGGTGTGCTCCATGTCGCCGCCGTTGTAGCCGCCGTCTGCATCGCGAGAATCGTCCTGGGCGGTGCCGTAGGAGACGACCATGTTGTTGCCATCAGCGGTCTTCAGCACGGTGGATAGCGCGTAAGCCGGCTGGGCGTTGAGGATCTGGGAGGTGTGCGCGTGGTCGGCGGTGACGATCACCAGCGTGTTCGTGAGGTCCACGTTCTGCATGGCGTAGGCGATGGCCTGGTCGAAGTCGTCGGTCTCGCCGATCTGGCCGCAGGCGTTGCCGGCGTGGTCCTGCTTATCGATCGAGGCACCCTCGACCTGCAGGAAGAAGCCGTTCTTCTGGCCGTTCGGGTTGTCGTTCAGCAAATCGAGCGCCTTCTTGGTCATGTCCTTGAGCGAGGAGCCCTGATTGCCGAGCCAGTCGGCGTTCGGGGTGCACACGGTCGGGTTGGCGTCCTTGGCCGGGTCCTTGGCGGTGGCCTTGGACGGGTCGAACTTGGTCGGCATGTTGCCGTCGCTCATCAGAGCGAGCACTGGCTGGCCGTCCTTGTACTGCAGCGCGTTCATGGCAGCCGGATCGTTCTCGACGGTCTGGAAGCCCATTTCCTTGGCCTGCTCCCACACAGTCTTGCCCTTGTATTCACCGCCCTGCACGGTCTGACGGAAGTACTTGGAACCACCGCCGATGGTTACGTCGGCGCGGGTGTCGAGCAGCTGCTCGGAGATGGAGCCGATGCCGCCGTTTTCCTTAAGCTGGTTGATGAGGCACTGCTTGGAGGCATTGTTGGACGTGCCGTCGGTCTTGCCCTGTGGGCCGTAGCAGGCACGTTCGGACGAATGCGATTCCAGCACGGCCGGGGTAGCATCCTGGATTTCGGCGGTGGTCACATTGCCGGTGGCTTTGCCGGCCGCCTTGGCCAGCTCGAAGAGGTTCAGCTGCGGATTGCCGTAAATATCAACGTCAACGGCGTTGTTGTAGGTCTTGGTGCCGGTGGCCCAGGAGGAACCGGAGGCGGAGGAATCGGTTACGGGGGTAAGCTTGCCCGGGTTGGGGTTAGCTACCAGTTTGCCGTCGTCATCCTTGCCGACAGCGCTGTCCTTGCTGCCGTTGCCGACCGAGAAGGTGGTGTACTGGCCAGTACCAGCCTGCACGTCACCAAGCGCGCTCAGCTGGCCGACCGCGTCAAGTCCGTCGAAGTGGCCGTTGGCACCCTTCAGATAGTCACGGGCGACGGTGATTTCCGAATCGCCCATGCCGTCGCCGATGAACAGCACCACATTCTTGGCTTTTTTGTTGCCGATAGCTGCGATGCGTTGCGCGCCGCCGTGCTGCGCCAGTTCCGCAACGGACTTGCCGTTGGGGCTGTACGTGGTGTCAGCTGCGAGCGCCGGCGCGGCAAGCGCACCGAGCGTTGCGACGGAGGCGAGGGCCGCGATTGCGCCCGTGAGAGCCTTGTGCTTGCTCATGTTTCTTCTTTCTTCCATGCAGTTTCGTCTGTGCCGTCCGGTTTCGTCGATTCGTTGCGATCGAGGCGGTTTCCCGATTCGGTTTCCCGATTTCGGAGTCCCGTTTTCGGCTATACCTTCCAGCTATGCGGAACCTTTCCGCAACTGCATTTGCTTGGATCTTTCGATTCCACTGCTCACGCTATGTACCGCAAGCCAACGCACACCGCACTACAGAAGAACGACAGATGAACACTCATCGCCATATGATGACCGCAACATATCCACCGCATGAACAGGGGGAATACGGCCAATAAAATCGCCATATTCCGTCAAACAACACCCCCACCGCACCCCACAAGCCAAAATCCCCCACTGGCTGGATAAATCCAACCTCTCAGACCCCACTCACACGCCAAAAATCCCAGTGACTGGATAAAAACCACCTATGACGCACCACTCACGCGACTAAATCATCCAGCCACTGGGAAAAACACCCGTGCCACTCAGCACCGCGCAACCCGCGCCGCGCGCGTGGCCTTTACGGCCACGAACACGGACCGCACCAGCAGCACGCACAGATAGCAGGCGAACATAACCGCCCCAACTCGTGGCGAAACCTCCCCCGCAATCCACGTGCCGAGCGGCGCGGTCACAGCCGCCACCAACCCAATGATCAGCGCGGCCTTCACATGCACCAGATTGCGCTTCAGATTCGCCACGCTGGTCGTGATCGAATTCGGGAACATGGCCAGCAGCGAGGTGCCGCGCGCGATCAGGTCGGATGCGCCGAACAGAATCGACAACGCCGGCACCGCCAGCGCGCCGCCACCAATACCCAGCAATCCCGCCAGCATGCCGATGACCACACCCAGTAGCACCATGCAGACACCGGTCGCCACCGTCATAGTGATCTGGTGGTCGCGTGACGGCACGAAACTCACCTGGTCGACCACCACAAAAACAAGAAACACCACAAAAATCCACCGCAGTGCCAATTCCGGCAACCGCGAGAGCAGCCAACTGCCGACCTGCCCGCCTACGAACATGCCGCAGAACAGCAGAGCCGCGGCAAGCCAGTCGACATTCCCGCCGGCCGCATAGGAAACAACGCCGGAAATGGCGGTCGGCACGATCGCCAGCATGGACGTGGCGGCCGCGTTGCGTTGCGACAGGCCGAGCCAGACGAGCGCGGGCACGATCACCGTGCCGCCGCCAATGCCGAACATGCCGGACAGCACACCCACCAGCAGTCCGACGGCGACCAGCACCACGATTCCGCGCGCCGATTCGTCCAGCCCTGCCGGGTCGTTGCCGAACAGCCGATCCGCTTTTCTCCAATCGCCGCTCACCTTGCCGCCCACAGCCGATTCCTTTCCGCGTATTTCCACGCCCGATACTAGCTATTCGCGGCACGTCGCCGCCCGTTGGTTTCATATTCCGCCCACGCGGCATCCGTCGCCATGCACGACGCCACGGCCGCCCCGTATATGTGCCCACGCGGCATCCACCCGCACGCATACCAGCCACGTTGTCCGGAAGAAGCAATGCGGCACGGCGGGTCTATGACTAGCCCCGCACGCCGGAGGAGTGGCGCGGGCCACCAGCACCAGCACCCTCTCGCCCACCGGTCAGTGCGGCACCGGCCACGCGACCGTGCCGCACGAGCCACGACCGCCGCCACAGCCCAGCGAGCCGCACGAGAGCACAGCCCGCCACAAATACAAGCAACCCCACAACCACAGCCGCCACAGCCGTCATCTCCCCCGGCTCGTCGTATTGCGTGGCGTCCGGTACCTTCGGATTTGGAATTCTGTGGCCGCGCACCAGCAGCCTGTGCGAGTTCACTCCGTATGGCGTGCAGGTGATCAGAGTCGCGTAATCGGCCCCGGACTCAATATTCAGCTTGCTGATTTCGCTCGGCAGCACCACTGAGATCTGGTCCACTTGGTACGTGTAGGTTTCGTCGAGCACGTGGAATGCGAACGTGTCGCCTTTTTGCAGTTCGTCGAGGCCGGTGAGCAGTCGCGCGGATGGCAGTCCGGTGTGTCCGGAGACCACCGTATGCGTGGTGGTTCCGCCCACCGGCAGTGATGTTCCGGCCAGATGCCCGGCGGCTATCTGCAGTACGCCGTCGCTGGTGCCGTGGTATACGGGCAGTTTCACTTTGATGCGTGGTATGGTCACGTACCCCATGATGCCGGTTCCGGTCACGTCGAGCGTCTCGTTGTATTCGCGCTTCTGCGCGTCGGTCATGTGCCACCGGTCGCCGTTCGCGGCGAGCCGCTCGTTGTAGGCGTGCGCCGCGTCGAGCATTGCTTTGCGTTCGGCTGCGGACATGTCTTCGGCGTGTTCCACGTAGCTTGCTACGGCGTATGACTGGTGCATGCGGTTCCACCAGTCGCTGAATGTCGGATACGCGATGAGGCCCAGCGCACCGATCATGGCGATTGCGGAAATGGCAATCATCACATTGAGCAGCGCATTCGATTTCTTATGCTTGGCAGCCGGTTTAACCTGCGCACCCGGTTTAACCTGCGCATCCAATTCGACTTGCGCAGCTGGCTTGGCGTCCGATTCATCCGTCACGTTACTTATGCTACGCCCGCTTCCGCAAAGCCGTCTTGGCAACGATCAGCAGCACCAAACCCGCGCCCAAGATGGCCACGGCAATCCAAGCGGCCTGCTGCACGTCGGCGCCGGTGTGCGGCTGGTCCGGCGTGGTGGGTGGCGTGTGCGTGTTGGTGATTTCAGTGGAGTCGCCTTCCACATCGGAGATGGTGGTGTAGCCGTCGGGCACCGCCGCTTCGACCACGGTCCATTCGTGGTCCGCGTCGAGCGCTGTCCACGTGTGCGTCCACTTGTTGGACTCGTCCAGTTTCACGTTTTCCACGGGCTCGCCGTCGCGCAGGAGTTTCACGGTGATGGATTCGGGGCGCTTGCCGTCGGAATTGTTCCGGTCATTCCAGATTTTGCGCACGGTGCGTTCCACGGTTTTCGGCGGTTGCGCCACACATTCGGTTTTCGGTTCGATACTCAGCACACGCGACCCGCCGGAGACGCCGTCTTCGGGCACTGCGACGAGCATGCTGCCGGAAGAGCACGTCCATGTCTGGTTCTTTCCGGAGGCGTTGGCGACCTTCACGTCAACGCTGTCGGACACGGCCAAGTACAGGCCGTCGGACAGTCCGGTGAAGGTCAGATGCCCGGAGGTGTTGGTGACGCCGGTTGCCGTGGCGTCGGGTTTGTTCACCGCGATAAGTCCGGCGAGCGTGTTGGCCATGTCTCGCCACACCTGCGCGTCCTTGCCGGTCATCTTCGACCAGTCGACGGGGTAGGCGGTGGAGTCGGTGAACGGTGCGACGGGTTCGAAGGTGGCGCCGCCGCTTGCCGGGATCTGCCCGACTTTGTAGAGGTTGAAGCTGGCGTCCGAAATGGCGAAGTTGGTAGAATCGTCGCCAGTTTCGGAGTCCGAGCTTTTATGTTGGTAAGAAATGGCGATGCTGCCGCTGGCAGAGTCTGTTGTTGGCGCCGCGACGGCATCGCGAGTAGTGAATGCACAGGCTGCCGCGGCGAATGTGGCGGCGATTGCGCAGCATGCGGCGATGACGCGGCTTGCGATCGTGCGTTCCTTCATTGCCGACCCCTCTTCTGTGGATTGGAAAGTAAGCATGTTTGATTCGCCCCCCAACGGCAAACCGGAAAATATATGGAGCCAGGCTGGATACTCAAGAAAATTAGGCAGTGTACAAGGGATTGAGGTGGTCCAGCCCAGCATATGTGGGTTCAGTTATTATTTAATTTTTAGTTTTTGAATTATGTATTGCGATTCCCGTAAGCCGCTGCTGACTTGCGTCAACGCGGCTCACGGGTTTCGCATGGTTACTTCAGATTCTTATGGAATCCGGAGGATCAGGCATTGCGACGACGCAGAGCCATCACCAGGGTCGCGCCAGCAAGCACGAACACGGCGATGCCAGCCACGTACAGCAGCACAGTGCCCATGCCGCCGGTGGACGGGAGGGTAGAGCCCTTCTTATCCACGATCTTGTTATCAAGGGTGGAATCAGGAGACAGAGTCACCTGCGGATTACCGGACTTGTTAATAGAGTGCGTGGCATCAATCTTGATGGTCTTGACTGCGGCAGTGGTGTAGCCCTTCGGAGTGGTGGTTTCCTTCAGGTAGTAAGTACCGGCATCAAGGCCCTTGATCGGGAAAGTGCCGTCCTTAGCGGACTGCATCTCCACTGCGGTCTCACCAGCCTTTGCCGGACGGTAAGCATCCAGAGTGTCATCCTTCACGAGCTTATACTCCTGAGTGCAGTCTTCATCCGTATACAGCTTGAAGCCTGCTCCTGCAAGAGGAGCACCGTCCACGCTGTCAATAACCTTCTTGTTGGTGATACCAAAGGTAAAGGCGTAAACAGTCTTGTCTTCGGTCTTGCCAGTGCCTTCAGCGTTCGGATTGTTGGAGTACTCAAGGTTGACGGAGTTCTTGTTGTCCGTAGTGCCGGAAGCGTTGTTGATAGTGGCCTTCTCATTAAGGTGCGCATTATAGATCACTTCAACGGTGAAGCCTTGGGCAATCTTGATGCCTTCGCACTTGGCGATGACATCATCGATGGTCAAAGACCAAGACTGTGTGCCATCTTCCGCAGCTGCGGGAATAGTTGCAGTGTAATCAGTATTAGCAAGGGTCCAAGTCTTAGCGGCAGTGCCATTGTTGCCGTTCACCTTGACGGATGCGATGGATCCGAAGGTGACGCCCTTGCTCATCGTATCGTTGAACTTAACCTTGTAGGTCTTGTAATCAGCGAGATTGGCTTCTGCCGGAATAGTGGCGTCGAGCTTGAACTGGAAGGACTCGTTAATATCGTGGTCAGCAGTATTGCCCCAACCTTCAGTTGCACCAGTCTCAGCATCACCAGTCTCATCCTGGATCTTCTTGTCGACGGTCGGCTGGGTGCTCTTCGGCACAACCTTTACATCCACGCCAATAATCTTCAGAATGAAGGAAGTATAGGCATCGTTCTTCTCGTTCAGAGTTCCGGCCTTATCCTGAATAAGGTAGTAACCGTCACTCAGGCCAGAGATGGTGTAGGAACCAACACCAGTCGAGACAAAATCACTGGAATCAGTATGAGTGGTGGAGAGCACGCCACTGAACGCCGTGGCATATGCCTTAGCATCCGTGGAATCACTGCCCTTGGCAGCCAAATTCTGGGAAACAGTTGCAGCATCCTTGCCCTTAATCAGAGCATCAGTGCCTTTAGCAGCAAGCTTGCTCTGGTCAATGCCAGAACCCCATACAACATTGCCCAAGGAACCGTCTGCGCCAAGGTTGCCAGTGAAAATCTGGTATGCCTCGTACGTGTGTCCAGACTTGGCCGGGCTGATAGTGACAGTATGTGTACTCTCAGCCGCCATGGCGGTGGAGGCACCGGCGAAACCGGCGACGGCCATTGCCGCGGTGGCTGCCACAGCGACGAGGCCCTTGAGAACCTTATTCATTGTTCTCCCTTTCTTTCTTGTTTGAAATCTTGAATCTTCAGTTATGTGTGTTCAGTTATTGCCTAGTGGGCATTGGGTCGCTACGCTACGGTCCAGTCCCCCTTCTCCTAGACGAGTTCATCATTGCCGCCTCCTGACCTTGAGGGCCATTCCAGCCGCAACAACACCTATCAACGCAGCCACCAAAGCCGCCGCGTAAATCCAAGAGTTGCCAGTTCCACCAGTCGCCGGCAACACCACCCCCGGCTGGTTCTTAATCCCCCCAACCGCGAAGTTGAACACATCAGAGTCGTAAGTCTTATCGGCAGTTGTGAAATCGCCCGTCTTATCCGCGGTGCCTTCAGCGACGCTGTTCGAATTCCAGTTGCCAGTGACGTCGGAACCTTCAACCGGGCCGAACGTGAACGTGCGGACGGTGGAATCGACGTCGTATCCGTCAGGAGCCTTGGTTTCGACCAACGTGTACGTGCCCCAATCCAGGCCTTCCAGCTTGAACTGGCCGGCAGCAGGGTCGACGTCGTACGGCTGGCCTTCCGCAGCGCCTGCCGGCGCGGAACAAGTGGTCTCCGCCGCAGTCTTGTTTTCGGCAGGCACGCAGTCGGTGATCGTAATCAGCTTCTGATCAGCAGAAGCGATGTCGGTGTACTCGGCCTTGTCCTTATCGTTCCAGCCGAAGTTCTTAGTCTTCGTCAGCTTCCACTCCGAGCCGGAAAGCTTCTTGCCATTGTTGGAATCCGAAGAAACCTTGTTCCACAAAATCGCACCAGTATTGCGAGCATTCGGAATCTTGTTGCCGGCAATTGCTTTCCCCGAAGCATCGGTGATCGTAGCCGTGCCATTCGCAATCGTCACCGTATACGAACCGCCAGCGGTGTAACCGTTCGGCGCGACCGTTTCAGTCAGCGTGTACGCACCATCCGCAAGATCGACCACGCGGAACTTACCAGGTTCGGTATTCATATCGCACTTGCCGAGCGCGTCACCGCAGGAGTAGACGATAGGAGCCGCACTCGTGCCGGAACCCTCGGCATCGTTGACGGCAATCACGTCTGTCTTGTTGGACTTCAGCATCGCAGCGGACACGCGAGCCTTCACCTTGGCGGCCGAAGAAGTGACGCTGCAACCTCGCGGTTTTCCTCTCTGCTTGTCGGAATTGGTATTCACGTACATGTCGGTATAGGTACCGTCCCAGAATGTGAACGGCTCACCGACCATATTCTGACCGTTGCTGTTGTACCAGCCACTACTCTGCGGGCTAACACCGTTACGGAAGTAGTAGCCGTGATTCGCTACAACGTCCACCTTCGGAATGCTAGCCACCACGTAGTCGCTGCAATCGCCCGCATCCGTCATCTTGACCGCAGGCCAGCTCGTGCCGGTCTTCGGCTGATAATGCAGGTAGTAATTGTCATCTTCCCAATTGACCGTGGACTTCTTGAAATACACGTTGATGGTGGAGTCATCCTTCACTGTGATGGTGACGGAAGCGGTCGCGCCGGAAGAGGTCTTTGCCGTAATGGTGGTTGTGCCGGCCTTCAGCCCCTTAATCGTGGTTGTGGTATCGGGGCCCGCCGTGACACTGGCGACACTGGTGTTGCCGCTGTACCACGTGACGGTGTCGGAACTCGGAGTCGGCGTTGCCGTCAACGTGATGGTCTTGTTGAGTTCGACCTCATACTCGTCTCCGCTGATAGTGACCCGACCGGTAGTAGTGCTTCCACCGCCGGCACTGGAGCCGGAAGGAGCACCGATGACGGTAATATTTGCAGTCGCGCACGTGTTATCCGCAACGGAACATGCGGTTATCTTGGCTGACCCGTTCTTCAAGCCGAGTACTGTGCCATTGTTCACCGATGCAACAGTCGGATCGGAACTGGTCCATTTCACGGCCTGAGGTACGCCATCCGTGCCATTATCCGTGTCAGTGACGATTGCAGTCAAATTAACAGGGACATTGTAGGTCAGCGAAATACCGGTAGACGGAGCGGCAACGCCATCGTATTGAATCGTAACGGCATGAACGGCTTTGGTGGAATCCGTGATCTGATACGCCTCGTTAAAGCCGTTTTTCTGCAGCTGCCATTCCGAACCGGACAATATCTTGTTAGTGTCAGCACCATCGACCTTTGACCATTCCAGCGCGGCGCCTTCTTTCTCGTTGATGATCTGGTCGGAATCGGTCAGCTTCTTGTCCGCATTGGTGCCGGTAATTTCGTCGCCCTCAGCATTGAACACATGCACGATACCCGTGTGGGTGCTTTCATCGTCACCAGTGTTGATTTGGTAGATATACGGATTGACCTTTGTGTATTCAGTGCTGTTTGTGGCAAATTCCTTCACGAAGTACTTGGCGTTCCTCTCGATGCCTTCGAACTTGATGACGCCATCCTCGTCATTGCCATCGGTGAACTCGCCATCAGTGATGGTACCCAAGGAAGATGTTCCAGCTTTCGCGGCCTCAAGGGTGCCGTACACCTTCCAAGTGGTGCCCTTCAACGCTTCGCCAGCGGAGTTCGCCTTGTTCCACTGGATAGCCGGGCAGTTGGCGATCATCTGGCCGTTCCACGGCAGGTTGTGGCGCTCCTGGTCCATGTTGAGCACGGAGGCGGTCTTGCCTTCCCAACCTGCACCAGTGCTCTCATATCCGATTGCGGTCGGATTGTACATCATGAAGTCCTGGCCGACGTACACACGGCCATTGGTGCTCACGTGTGATTCGAAGCTGCCTTTCGGCACAAGGATGCTGCCGAGCATAGCGGCCGCAGGATCATCCGTGGTGAGCTTGTTGTCGCTCGTACCTTCGTTCGCGACACCACCGCGAATGATAACGTTCGTGGCGTTCTTGAAGTTCCACATAATCTTCTGGGCTGCGGATGAGTACAACTTACGCACATTATCCGTTTCCTTCTGGGAGAAGCCACCACCAATTTCGGTATCCCCCCACCAGAAGCGCCAACCGGTATGGAAATCGATGTTGCTGCCGTCAACATTGATCACTACGGAAGCATCGTCAGGAATATCGACGAATTTGAAATCAACGCCACGGTAATAGGCAGAGGAAAGATCCGTACCTTTAATGTTGAAAACCTGCATGGCAGAGACATCGTCGCCCTTGAAGGTGATGAGCTTCTCATTGTTTTTTACACTGTTGTTATCGACAATGGTGGTGGTGTTGTTGTTATAGATGAACCTGTAACTGACAGAATTTCCATCGCCGTAGTTATACTTGTATCTGTCGATAGGATCTTCTGACGCCACGCTAATTGCTATACCGGTACTTGTGTCCGGTATCTTGGACAACGGCTCAGAAAGTTTCTTCTGGATATAGGTTCCATAAGCCGAATAATCAGTGCCATTCACACTTTTCAGCGGATCTGATGCGTTGAAGGTAACGTCGCCATTGACATCATTTTTCCAATCACCCTGTGTGGCCACGATAGAAGAGCGCTCCTCGTTGCCGCTCCACTTAGTCTCTTTGCCGGCGATGGAAGCTTTGTATTTATAACCCAGCGCGGGTCCTGTAGGCCTATTGTTGCCGTCCCACTGCGTAAAGCTCTGTCCAACAAAGCCGCCTTTGACGTATGCGCCGACGTTACCTTGCACTCCTCCTGAGGTGAGGGTATCGATACCGGAATCCGTGCCACCAATCGCGAGCACGGTCTTTCCATCACCGGGACGGAATTGCGAACCAAAACCGACGGTGCCCCAGCGGAAACCGGCGCTGGTGGACCCAGCTTTCCACGAATCCTTCAGCGGCTTCATGACCAGTTTGCCGTTGACCACGGTAAGACCTTCGGCCTCTACCGCATACGAGCCATCAACATCGTTCTCATTGCTGATGTTTGTGTTTTCATTCGTGTTCTTACCGACGTAAAGGTCACGACCTACGTAGGTTGCCACACCCGTATCCTCGCCATTAGCTGTGCCAGAAGCGTCACCCAGCGTATACGAGGTCGGAGTGCACTTGGAGCCATCCTTCAAGGTGTTTTCGTCGGCCTTGGCGTTGTAGGCGGGGATGAGGGAGGTTACAGCTACGGTGGCCATCATGGCCACGGCCACCGCGGCGGCGGTCAGCGAGCGGGTACGCGAAAGCGCGCGGTCGGCTGCCGATCGCGTTCCTGCATAGTGTCGTGGTGCGTTGCCGACACCATTACGCCATTGCCTCATCTTGTCCCCCTATCCGCAAAGTGTTCACCCTTCTGAGTCCCTCAACTCGAGGGTTGATATCCTTTGCATAATGCCGTTATCACTTCTGTTTTACGTATAGCTTCTGCGCTGTTCCCATCTCCGGCAACACAGCCGGAAACCTCTGTTTTCCCTTTTTCTCTGACCTACGGTTTACTATGATAACCTTTGCAGTTATGAAAACAAAATGAAACAGAAAGAACCCACACCCCCTCCCCCGATACGTTTTTTCGTCCCCTCTCACGGGGACAACGCTTTAAAGCCTGATATTCAACGGTTTGTCAACGATTGCAAAATCAAAAAACACATGCTGATCATTGAATGAAATTCATCATTCATCAGCCCCCGATTGGCGTGTCATGAAACACATCACTGCAAATTGTTTCATTTTTTTTTCCTGAAAACGTATGCCACACACCGTGACTACAGTGGGGGTATCCCTTATCAATCCACCCCAGGCCATCACAATCAGCCCGTCGGCATTGACGGGCTGCGGAAGGGTAATGAGACTCGGCTCTCAGCGGCCAGTGCCGTACACGGAATCGGTGCCGCGTAGTACGAGCTGGGCGCGCACAATCTCATGCGCGTTCTCAAGCGGCTTGCCTTCGATAAGCTTCATGGCCTTTTGTGCGGCCGCGCGACCCATCGCATACGGATCCTGGCGCATGGTGGTCAGGTTCACAGTGTCGGCGTACGGCGAATCGTCGAAGCCGATAATCGAATAGTCACTCGGCGTGTGGTGGCCGTAACGTTCCAAACGCAACACCAGCGGAATCGCCATCATATCCATCTGGCAGCAGATCGCGTCCGGGAACTCGTCCAACGCAAGCAGCGCGGTCAACGCCGAGTCGGCGAAGGTCTTGCCACGCGGCACAGAGACGACGCGCCACTTGAAGTCATGGGAGGCCCCCATCGTCTTGCAGGCGCGGATGAAGCCCTGTCCTCGCGCATCGATGGAGGAATTAATGGAATCGACCGCATCGGAGCACACGTACACGATATTCTTGTTCCCCAGATTGATCAGATGCTGGGCGGCGGTGAACATGCCGTCCTCATCGTCGATGGAGATGGTGGCGTCGAAGCCGCTTTGCGTCGGCGTATTGATGCCGATGATCGGCACGTGGATGCGTTTGAGCTGCTGGATTTCCTTCGGATCCACGCCGAACGACGTTACGAATACGGCGTCCACGTTGCGGCGGACGGGCAAATTCGTGAAGAATTCCTTGCGATTTTCGGCGGTGTCGACATGCTGGAACAGCGATACGTCATACCCGGCATTATGCATGACGGATTCGATTCCAGCGAACACTTCCGTATTGAACCAGCTAGTGATCTCTTCATTCATCAGCATCGCCACACGGTACGATTGGCCGGATTTCAGCGACGTGGCGGAACGGGAGATGTTGAAATCAAGCTTGTCGGCAGTTTCCAGCACCTTGCGACGTGTACGTTCGGACACCAGTTCCGGACGCGTGAACGCGCGCGACACCGTGGAAATCGACACACCCGCGGCCTTGGCCACCTCGCGAATGCCTGCTCTATCCATCTCTCAACCCCTTTGCGGTTTCTGCATCATAATCACAAACGTTCCCAGCCTTGGAAACACTTGCCCGAGCGGCAATGCTCTCCCATATTGCTACTATTATACTGCGAACGTTGTCAAAAATCACGCTAATGTTGCACCAATAGCACAAAATATCAAAATAACTGGATAAGCCGCGTAAAAAGCCCACTTCGTCCACTGCCGCTTATAACCCAACTCGCCGTTGTAATAATGCACGAATGCAACGCCAATGCCAGGCATAATCATCATCACCGCGCCAAACAGGCCGGCAGTGAACATCATCGAATTCTCATGCTGGCGCATCAACGTGAAAATCAGCACGAAACCAAGCGTCACCGAGCCGACGCTCATCATATGCTGGCGCAGGCCGACGCGCAGCAGCAGATCCCACAACAGTCCGATCAACACCAGACCGACCGACAGCACAATCTTCATTGACTTCTGGTAGCGCGCCGCCACCCAATCCAACACGGCAAGCACAACGAACGCGATGAACAGACCGAAAACAGGGTTCTGCGAGCCAAAATCGAAAGCCTTATGCGACGTGCAGAGGTCGTACGGCACCTCACACACCACGGCGAGGATGAACAGCTGCAGGCCGTACGCGACGCGACTATGTGTTTCACGGAAACCCTGCACCAGCAGCCACGCGTAAATCGGAATAGCAAACCAAGATACGACCTCGCTTAAGACCATCGCCGTCAGCGACGTCATATTATTGACGTCGGAACCGAAAAACAGCGGCACAATGGTGGTGCTACCAGCTGACAGAGCCAACGCCACAGCGCCGATGACCTTGAGCTGGAACACCGTCAGTCCGCGGTGCTTCTTCTTGGTACGGCGAGCGCCGCCGAATCCGATCTGTTCAATCGAATCAGCTCCAGCACCCTGCTCGACATAGCTTTCCATATGTCCTCCTCAGTTCCGCATACGGCCTTTCGTGCGCCCAAGACGCCCAGTACGCCCAAGACGCAACCTACGCGCGTTTCACGCGTTCAGCACGAATTTCAGCAGACCGTCGTAGTCGGCACCGGTAAACGAACATACCGCATGCTCCGACTTGGGCGGGTCGCTCATCGGCGAAATTTCCGTACGGAAGTATGCTGCGTCGAGACCGGCGGAATTGGCTCCGATAATATCGTTTGCTTCATCGTTGCCCACCATGAGCGCGTTTTTTGCGATTACGAACTCGCGGTCGAGAGCCAACATGTACAAGTCGCGGGCAGGCTTGCGGATTTTCTCTTCGCTGGAGATAATCACGTCGTCCAGTACGTTCGCCAAGCCGGTCATTTCCAGTTCGGGGCGAGTATAGCAGGCTTGTGCGTTGCTTAGCAGCGCCACGACGACGCCGGCCTCCTGCAATGCTTCGATCATGTCGAGTGCGCCCGGATACAGGCGGATCATGCTGGTGCTGCCCTGCCGGAACGCCCATGCGGCTTTCAGCGCGGCTTGCGGCAGTGCCAGTTTCTTTTCAGCCTCCTCACTACGGTTCATCAGCAGCGACCGGTAGACCGGCAGGATATCGAATTCATCCCATCCGTTACGGACGATTGCACGATCGGCTTGATGGACCATTTCGCGGGCCTCAAGTTTTTCGAAGCGTTCGCGCATTTCGTCGACCGATTCGTAGTCGGCACCCAGTTCGCAAACGCAGTCATATAGCGCCTGCCAGGCGGTTTCGCTCTGTTCGTCTGTACGAATGTCGATCAACGTCCCGTAGAGGTCGAAAAATACCACCTCATATCGTGGATTATGAGCTCCGGCTCCCACTTCTCGTATCCTTTCTGGTTTTCCGGCCCCATTGCCGTATCGGTTACGGCGACCGCAGCTTTGCGGTCGCCGTTTTGTAGCTTCCCTACTGAGAGTATTACTGCAACCGCCAGATTGCAAACGTATGCGGTGGAACAATCAAATAATCGCCATCACCTGCGCTCACATTGCCTTCCACCGGACTGACGGACGAGCCGAGACCACACCAGTATCTCCGTATTCCGCCAATCGGTTCCAAACCCGTTACGGCCACGTCAATAACGCCGACGTGTCTGCCTGGATTGGCGGCCATCAGATAATCGCCGACGCGGAACACGAGTTCGTCGCCTTCCGTATCGACGATATTGCGATTGCCGTCGAACCACTGTGGATCAGACTTGCGCAATGCAATCAACTTCGCGTAATACTCAATCAAATCGCGCTTCTGCCATGCACGGTTCCAATCGAGCCAGTTAAGCTCTTTGGCGGAATCGTAAGAATCAGAGCTGCCGAATTTGGTACGTGCGAACTCCTCGCCGGACAGCATGAACGGGATGCCAGCGGAGGTAAGCGTGATACCCACAGCCAGCTTGTTGGCGTCCATCACGTCGGTCAGCGCGGCCGCAATCTGCGGACCGACACCGGCCAGCCCTTCCGCCGAGAAATCGGCGTCATACATGACTTTTGGCACATCCACGGTATTTTCGTTAACGCCTTCGGCCACGGTGCTGCCCAACGAACCAGCCGCAAAGCTCGCGCACAACTTGTCCCACAGCGTGAGGTCGTCGTGCGCGGACACGTATTGAATGACCTGGCCTGCCACTCCTTCCGAATGTTTGCCGCGACGCCACGCGTCCACGGCCTCACGCGCAGCCGCTACGTTCTCGTGCATGCCACCGTTCACATAACCCGGGCGGTCCGAGAAGAACACATGGCCCTTGATGGTGTCTCGCGTGGTGTCGCAGAAGTGGCCGATGCGACTGTCAAGCTTCGACAGGCCTGACTTGTCAGCCAGCACGGTGTCGCTGGGCAGCGGCGCGGTGGCGCCCGCGGACCACGGTTCGCCGTACATGAGGATGTCGCGTCCACGGCCGGGAATCTCGTCCAGCGCGGCGCGCACGGCGTTCATGGTGTCCACGTCAATCAGACCCATCAGGTCGAAACGGAAGCCGTCCATGTGGTATTCGCGCGCCCAGAACGTCACGGATTCCACGATGAACCGGCGGAACATCTTGCGTTCGGTGGCCATATCGCAGCCGCAGCCGGATCCGTTGGCCAGCGCGCCGTTGGGCTTACGGCGCAGGAAATAGTCCGGCACCGACCGCTCAAACCAATTATCGGGCGAGAACATGTGGTTGTAGACCACGTCCATGATCACTTTGATGCCGGCGTTGTGCAGCGCCTGCACCATCTGCTTCACTTCGCGGATGCGCACCGACCCGTCGAACGGATTGGTGGAATACGAGCCTTCCGGCACGTTGTAATTGACCGGATCGTACCCCCAGTTGTAGCGATCGCAGGTCTCTTCGTCCACGGAACCGAAATCGTAAATCGGCATGAGCTGCACCGCGGTGACGCCAAGTTTCTTGAGATATGCGATGCCCGTGGGAAAGTCGGGATGCCCGTCCAGAGACGTACCGTCGTCGGTGAACGCCAGATACTTGCCCCGATGCGATTCGGGGAAACCGCCGGCGGGATCATTGCTGAAATCGCCCACATGGGTTTCCCAGACCACCGTCTGCGCAAGCGGCACGTCCGGCATATGGTCGCGGTACCAACCATCCGGATTGGTGCGGCTGAAGTCCACGACCATGCTGCGCCGGCCGTTCACACCGGCCCCGCGCGCCCACGGGTCGGCGATGCGGTCGACGGAACCGCAATCGCGTTCGATCAAAAAGTCGTAATACACGCCGTGCATGTTGTCGGCGAAATCGTACGTCCAGGAACCATCGGATTCCGGACGCATCGTGTACTGTCCAATCAGAGCGTCGCCGCTTTCCCCCATGGAGCCACGCGAGAACAGTCTCAGGGTCACCTTCTGTGCGGAAGGAGCCCAGAGAGCGAACTGGGTGCCGGTTTCAGTAACAACGGCACCCAGCGGCCGTTCCAGACACAGCGGGAACGGTTCGGCGACGCTCGTGTTCGGCTGTGCGAAGCTGTCTACGAGCGTCATATCCTTTGCCTTTCTTTAGCCCTTCACGGAGCCCGACATGGACTCCTGATAGAAGCGCTGCATCACAATGAACAGGATGGCGATCGGAACGGAGATCACGACCGCGGCCGCGGCGAAGCGGGCAAACCAGTTCTGGATATATTCCTTCTGCAGCATGAGCCACAGGCCCAATGCCACGGTGTAGTTGGATTGCGTACGGCAGATCACCTTGGCCATGACAAAGTCGAGCCACGGGGTCAGGAAGCCGATGATGGCCTGGTAGACGATCATGGGCTTGCAGATCGGGATGATGATCTTATGGAACACCTGGAAACGGGTGCAACCGTCGAGCAGGGCGGCTTCGTCCAGCGAGGTCGGAATGGTGTCCATATAGCCCTTCATCACGTAGAAGCCAGCGCCGGAACCGGCGGAGTACACGAGAATCAACGCCACGGTAGTCATGGTGCCGCTTGACAGGCCCAAGGCCTTCAAGATGAAGTAGATGGCGGTGACGGCCATGATACCCGGGAACATGCCAAGAATCAGCACAACGTTCATGAAAGTCTTGCGCACACGGAAACGCATACGGCTCATGCAGTATGCCACGGAGAGCACGAAGATCAGAGAAATCGCACAGGTGAAGCAGGCGATGATGAACGTGGTGCCGAACATCTTCGGGAAGTCCAACACGTTGCGGTCGGTGAACAGCACCCTATAGTTGTCCAGAGTCCACTCCTTCGGGAAGAAGGAGCTGGTGTACGGGGCGGTGTTCTTATTGAACGACTCCGCGAACACCCATACGATTGGGACGAGCCAGATGACGGCCAGAATGGCCAGGAACAAGTGGGCGAACACGTCGCCGGTGATACGGCGGATCTTCTGGTCGTGCAGAAGGCCGTGGCTTTCCACTTTGGTTGCGGAATGCTTGTTGCTCATCGGAATGCCTCCTCATTCTTATAGGAGCCGGAATTGCGGTAGGTGATCAGCGAAACGATGGCCAACACGACGAAGGTCATGATGCCGATCACGGCACCGAGATTGTAATCCTGCTTGTCCACGGTCAGCTTGTACAGCCAGGTGATAAGCAAATCAGTGGAGCCTGCGGAATCGCCCAATGGCGTAGGATCGCCGCCGGACAGCAGGTAAATGACGTTGAAGTTGTTCACATTGCCCGTGAAGGTGGTGATCAGATACGGGGTGAGCACGAAGATAATGTACGGCATGGTGATCTTAGTAAAGATCTGCCACCAGTTGGCACCGTCGATCTTCGCCGCCTCATACTGATCGGCCGGAATGTTCTGCAGAATACCAGTGATCTGCATGATGGTGTACGGAATACCGACCCACAGGTTGATGACGATTACGGTGACACGGGCCCAAGTGGCGTCGGTGAAGAACGGCAGCGGGCCGTCAATCCAACCCCACGTCTGCAGCATGCGGTTCACCGCACCCTGCGGCTGGAGCATGGTGTGCATGACCAGCAGGGACACGAACTGCGGAACGGCGATGGACATGGAGAAGCAGGCACGCCAGAAACCCTTGAAATGGGTGGTCTTGCGGTTGATGATCATGGCCACGAACATGCCGAAGAAGAAGTTCAGGAAGGTGGCGAAGAAGGCCCAGACCAAGGTCCACACCAGCACGCGTCCGAACAGTGCGGCGTTAACGGTGCCGCCGCTGTTGGAGAAGACCTTGGCGAAGTTCTCAAAGCCGACCCAGTGGAACAGCACGAGGTGCTTGTGGTCATAGCTGGTGAATGCCATGGAAATCATGAAGATCAACGGAAGCACAGTGAACACGGCAATGCCCAGCGTGGGCAGGAACATCAGCAGGACGTGAGCCTTGGCATCGAGCAGCTCGCGGACATCGTCCATGAAGCTCGGAGCCTTGCCGTTCTCCTCGAGCAGCACCTGGGACTTGTATGCAGAGCGCACGGACATGACCCACAGGCCGATGAAGGCAGCGGTGATAACCAGAGTGGCGACACCGTACAACAGGATGACCACGGAACGGTCAGGTTCGGTGTAGACCCAGAAGCCGTCGACCAGCTTCTTGCCGCCTGCATTGGTGCCCAAGGTCGGCAACTTGGAAAGATAGTCCACACCATTGATTGCCATGAACACGAAGTATGCGATTTCCAGCGCCAGCATGGCAATGCCCTTGACATACTGCTTGCGCACGATATCGCCAAGACCAAACACCACTGCGGAAAGCTTAGTGAACAGGTCACCACGCCGGAACGCCGCCCTTACCGTGTAAGGCGACGGAGAAACATAATCAGCACCCTGCTTCCGAAGGCGCTTCATCTCCCGCGGGGAAAGAGTTGTTGCTGTCATTTCGACTGCCCTCTCATATGGATATTGAAAGATAAAAAAAGCTTTGCTCCCGGACAAGGGGAAGGAGAATTTAAAAACCTTGCCCGGGAATGCAAAGCTCGGAGGAGGAGTGAGCCACTATGCAAAGTGGAGAGAGACACCGCGACTCGAAGCGTCTCTCAAAGCTGCAGGATGGCTGGGGGGATTTGGCAGTGCCAACCACCTGCATTCTTCAGTTATTGGATTTTTAGAATTACTGATTTCACTCAGCGATCTTGCCACCGGCCTGCTTGACCCAATCCTGGTACTTGGCGGCAGCGTTGTCCTTGGTGATTTCCTTGTTGACCAGGGCCTTGCCGAAGGTTTCGGCCGGAGTCCACCAATCGTTCATGCCAGACAGACCGGACTGCAGGAGGGCGGTGTTGGCCATGGTGTCGGCCTGGGCCTTGGCTGCGACGTCGTCGGTGGTCAGATCAGACAGGGACTTGTCGGTCGGCGGGATGGCGCGCATCTCGTAGTGCAGCTTCTGAGCTTCGGTGGAGCCGAGGTAAGCCGCGAACTGAGCGGCGGCCTTCGGGTTCTTGGCGTTCGGGTTGTAAGCAGCGGCCTTGGTGGCGGCGAAGGACTTCATCTGCTTCTTCTGGCCGTTCACGGTGAAGGTCGGCAGAGAGGTGGCGGCGTAGTTGTCACCCAGGGCCTCCTTCACGTCCTTAGCGGACCAGGTACCGGAGAACAGCACGTCGGCGGAGCCATCCTTGATGGCTGCGAGGCCGGAAGCGCCATCGTCGTTGGAGAAGTTCGGGTTGGCGACCACATCAACCAGATAAGAGGTGATATCGGCGCCGTCCTTCGGGAAGACCATGCCTGCGTCAGCATCATTGCCCTTCTCGCCGAACAGGCTCAGGCCATCATAGAAGCCGTTGATGTACCAAGAATTCTGCAGGGAGAACGCGACCTTGGCCTTGGAAAGGATGGTATCGAAGTCCTTGGCCTCATCCTCGGTGATCTTGGACTTGTTGTAGTACATGAACCACGTGTTGTCGGTGTACGGCACGCCATAGAGCTTGCCATCGGTGCCGGTGACGGAGTTGACTTCGAGGTCGCCGTTCTGTTCCTTCACCTGCTTCTCAGCGTCGGTGCCCAGCTGGCCAATGGCCTTGGCGTCCATTAGAACACCCAACTGATCGGAAGCGAACATATAGACATCGGCCGCCGCAGACGGATCAGTGCTGACCTGCTTGGAAGCATCGCCTTCGGAGACCACGTCATTCTTCCACGTGATATTGTATTCCGGATGCGCCTTGGCGAAGTTCTCTTCGACCTTGCCCAGCCAGTTGGTGTCCTTGGCCTGGTCTTCCTGCGGGGCCCACACGCTCAGCGTGACGGCCTCGGTGGAGCCGGAAGCGTTCTTATCGCCACCGTCGGAGGAGCCACCGCACGCAGCGAGCGGAACCAGCATAGAAACGGCAGCAGTAAGTCCGATTGCCTTCTTCCAATCGATCTTCATTGATCTTCCTTTCCTCACATAACCTTGTGTTCCTCAACATCTCCGGTTAAATGGTACGGACCAAAACCCTGCATACGTTCACATCATCGTTCTTGGATGATTACCAACAACACTGGGGCCACCAAAAATGTATCAGTGATTGTTAGTGTAGCACGTTTCTGCCAACGTTTGCAATTCAGCGTTATGATTGTTTCAAAGAAACACCGCAAACCGCGAAATATCAAGGAGACACACCCTCATGCTTCCCCCCGCGAAACACCCCCACCCCAAATGGCTTGCCGACGCAATTTTTTATGAAATCTATCCACAGTCCTTCGTCGACTCCAATGGCGACGGCATCGGAGACATCCCCGGAATCACTTTAAAACTGGACTACATCAAGGATCTCGGATGCAACGCGATCTGGCTCAATCCCTGTTTCGACTCGCCATTCAAAGACGCCGGCTACGACGTGCGCGACTACAAAAAGGTGGCATCACGCTACGGCACCAACGACGATCTCATTGCGTTGTTCGACGCCGCCCACCGGCGCGACATGCACGTGATCCTCGATCTCGTGCCAGGCCACACCAGCGAGGAACACGAGTGGTTCCACCGCAGTTGCAAGGTCGAGCGAAACAATTATTCCGACCGCTACATCTGGACAGACTCATGGATCTCCGGTGGCGACGGACTGCCATTCATCGGCGGCGAATCGCCCCGCAACGGTACCTACATCTTGAACTTCTTCAAATGCCAGCCGGCGCTCAACTACGGTTTCGCGCACCCCGAACGTAGCTGGCAGAAGCCAGCCCTTGGTCCGGACGCGAAGGCCACTTGCGACGCGATGGTGGACGTCATGCGGTTCTGGCTTTCCCGTGGCGCAGACGGCTTCCGCGTGGATATGGCCGACAGCCTCGTCAAAAAGGACGATGAGGGCAAGCCTTACACCATCCGCACCTGGCAGTACATGTTCGCCCGGATCCGCCCGGCCTTCCCCGAAGCCGCGTTCGTTTCGGAATGGGGACGGCCAGAGGAGTCGATGGCCGCCGGCTTCGACATGGATTTCTATCTCGATTGGCGTTGGGACGGCGTTCCCAACGGCTACAACATGCTGTTGCGCAACGTGGACGACCCGTTGAGCCGCAAGGGCGACAAGAGCTATTTCAACGCCGATTCCGGCACGCCGATCAGCGAATTCCTGGACGAGTACGAGCCGCGTCTGCGCGAAGCGGAAACGGCCGACGGAAATTTTAATTTCATCACCTGCAACCACGACACCGCACGCGTGGCGCCGCGACTGTCGCAGCGCGAAATCGCCCTGGCATACTGCACGCTGTTCGCGATGCCGGGCGTGCCGTTCCTGTATTACGGCGACGAAATCGGCATGCGATACCGCGCACTGCCCGGCAAAGAAGGCGGCTACGTGCGCACCGGTTCGCGCACACCGATGCAGTGGGGTGCGAACGACGCATCCGGAGCACTTCACGTGTCCGATTCTGCAGAATCGGACACTCGGGCTGGCGATGTGACCGGTGGCAGCTACCTGCCCGCCGACCCGTCCGCCGACGCCCCGACCGTCGCCGCACAGCAGGCCGACGCCGAATCACTGTGGCATACGGTGCGCTCCATACTCCACGTCAAGGGGGAATGCGACGCCTTGCGGTCGGGGGCTACGTTCCATGCAATCGAACGCGATAGAGTGTTCGTTTTCGAGCGTTCCACCCACCTGCAGAAGCTGATCATAGCCGTCAATCCAAGCCGCGATTGCAAAGCTTTGCAGTTACCAGATGGTAGTTATCGGACGATTTTCAGCATCGGCGAAAACGAAATTAGCGGCACTTCGCTGCGTCTAGGTCTGCAAAGCTTTGCAATTCTCGAAGCCGAGTAGCAGACGAGCAATGCCCCGTTGGAATAATCGTTTGCAATGCGGAGCGCTGCGCCTTCGTATTGCAAACGATAGTCAATATGGAAAAACAATTCCGGTTATCTATATTCCTGAAATTAGAGCAAAATCGCAATATAGCAACACTCTCTTACCGCAAAACACGCTTTGAAAACGATATCATACCGTGATATAGTTATCTTTGGTGCGAATGCCACCAGCATCGAAGCTGCGGCAATCGCAAGCAATGTAGCATGTCAGCCGTCACAAACGGCGCGGAAAGAAGGGACCCATGACACAGACCCAGCAGACCGAAAGCGCAGAACGCATCGCACGGCCTCTTATCCAGCTCGCCAAGCTCAATGGCATTTCCACGTCGTATATCGACCAGCTCGGCACCTATGTGGAAATCCGCGACGAAGTGCTCGTCTCCGTATTGGCCGCACTCGGCGTGGACGCATCCAGCGACGAAGCGATCACCGCCTCCTATGCGGCGACCCAGCAGCGCATCGCAGACACACTTGTTGAGCCGACCGTCGTGAAGTTCATCGGCAAGGAAGCCGTCACGCCAATCCGCGCGAAAGGAAACGACGTGGCGCTGAAGCTGACGTTGGAAGACGGCACGGAATATGCGGGCGATCTGACCGCGTATCTGACGGGCTCGAACGCAGATGACGGCTCGCTGCAACTGACGCTGCCGGACGATATTCCCGCCGGCTACCACACGCTGGCCGTCGATGCCGGCCCGCTGCACGCCGAAGCCGCGCTGATCTGCGCACCGGCACGCATCGAACTGCCGCCAGCAGTAGCGGAAAAGCAACGTTGGGGCTGGATGGCACAGATGTATTCCATCCGTTCCGCTGAATCCTGGGGCGTGGGCGACTATGGCGATCTGAAGCTGCTGCTGTCCGACGCGGCAACGAAATCGCATGCCGATTTCATGCTTATCAACCCGATTCACGCCACCGCGCCGGTGCCGCCGCTGGAGCCGTCGCCGTATCTTCCCGAATCGCGTCGTTTTCTCAATGTGACGTACATCCGTCCGCAGGATATCGCTGAATATGCGGAACTCAACGAGGCGGACCAGGCCGAAGTGGCGCGTCTGCACGCGGAAGCCTCGCCAGCCAACGACAGTATCGAGCCGCTCGACATCAATTCCGCTTGGTGGCACAAGCGCCAGGCGCTGCAGCTTGTGTACAACGTGCCGCGTTCCGTCGAGCGTCAGGCCGCGTTCGACGCGTTCAAGGAGGCCGCGGGTCCGGATCTGCGCGCGTTCGCCGCATGGTCGGTGGCGTTCCAGGTGTGGGGCGCGCCGTGGGAAGGCACGTGGTTCAAGGACACGAACCGCGATTCGCCTGAAGTGGTGGAGCTCATGCGCGAGCACGCCGATATGGTCGACTTCGAATGCTGGCTGCAGTGGATCGCCGACGAGCAGGTCACCGCCGCGCAGAACGCCGCCCGTGACAGCGGTATGGCACTCGGCCTCATGCAGGATATGGCCGTGGGCGTGCACTCGCTCGGCGCGGACGTGTGGTGGAATCCGGAACGTTTCGCAGTAGGCAGCGTAACCGTGGGCTGCCCACCGGACTTCTACAACCAGCAGGGTCAGGATTGGGGCCAGCCGCCGTTCAATCCGAATTATCTGGCCAAAACTGGTTATGGCGTGTACCGCGAGATGGTGCACAACATGTTCTCGCACGCGGGCGCGGTGCGCATCGACCATGTACTCGGCCTATTCCGTCTGTGGTGGATTCCGCAGGGCGAAGGCGCGCGCGGTGGCGCGTACGTTACGTACGACTATGAGGCGATGATCGCGATCCTGACCATTGAAGCGTCCCGCGTGAACGGTTTGGTGGTCGGCGAGGATCTGGGCACCGTGCCTGATTACGTACGCACGGTACTCGGCGAGCACGGCCTGCTGGGCTGCATGGTGGAATGGTTCGCCCGCGTGGACGACTCCCCCAACGCCGGCGACCCGTACGCCGATCCGTCCACGTACCGCAAGTACGCGCTGGCTTCCGTCACCACGCACGACCTGCCGCCGACCGCCGGCTACCTGCAGTTCGAGCACGTCAAGCTGCGCGAACAGCTGCACCTGCTGTCCGGCCCGGTCGAGGAGTTCCAGGCTTCCGCCACCGCCGAACGCGACGCGATGATGGACCGTCTCGTGGAGTCCGGCCTGATCACGCCGGAAGTGGCGGGCGATGTGGAAGGCCACATCCAGGAAATCGTCGAGGCGATGCACAAGATGCTGCTCAAGTCGCCGTCCGTGCTGCTGCAGGCCGCGCTGGTGGATGGCGTGGGCGAGACGCGCACGCAGAACCAGCCGGGCACGTCCAGTGAATACTCCAACTGGCGTGTGCCGCTGGCAGGCCCGGACCTCAAGGTGGTGCACACCGATGAGGTGTTCGATCTGCCGCGCGTGCAATCGCTTGCCGCCATCATGAACGGCGAGAAGTAGCGTTTAAACTTACCATTCCCCTTTCCTTACAAACCAAAATTCCGGTCCTCCTTGTGGAGGGCCGGAATTTTTCATATATGCAAGGCGATTTGGGAGCGGTTAGGCCGCCTGAGAACAATCGCAACCTCAGCCAGCAGTGCAACGGCCAGATTCAGCGGTCGATCAGCCCAGCAGCAGCCATACGGAGGCGTCGCTATCCAGCTTGCCGTCGTCCGTCAACGGCACGGAATTTGCGATGGCGACCGCATCGTCCGGCAGGGCGATCGGCTCGTCGCCGAAATTGGTGACGGACAGGAATCGACGGCCTTCCGTGGCCGGACGCGAGTAGGCGACCACCGTATCGCCCATGTCCAGCAGGTCGGCGGACGTGTCTCCGGTTGCCGTCAGCACCGTCTGTCGCAACTGCAACAGCTTGCGGTACAAGTGCAGCATGGAACCGTTGTCATCGGCCTCGACGTCGGCCGCGAAATCCTTGAACCAGGCCGGCTGCGGCAGGTGCGCGTCGGCGGAATCGCCCTGCTCCGGGCCGAAACCGAACGTGCCGCCGGTGATGAAGTCCGGGCTCCACGAAGCCGGTTCGCCGCAATCGGCAGCCTTCCACGGCATCGGCACACGGCACCCGTCACGACCCTTGTCGGTGAAGTTGCGACGGGTGTTGAACGGCGTCGGATCCTCAAGACGATCCCACGGAATGTTCGCCACTTCGAACAGGCCCAGTTCCTCGCCCTGATACACGTAGGCGGAACCCGGCAGGCCCAGTTCCATCAGCGCGGCTGCGCGGGCGCGACGGGTGCCGAGCTCACGATTCTCGCGGTAGGTCTCTCCGTCACGCAACAGCCAATCGTGCGCCAGCTGGTGGTACGGAGCATCCTTCACCTGCGGCAGACCGAAACGCGACGGACTGCGCGGCACATCGTGGTTGTTCATAACCCACGTCGTGGTGGAACCGTGCGTTTCCTCGGCGGCGCGCAAGCCGTCAGCAATGGCCGTACGGAACTCGTCGGCGAACCAGTTGGCTTCGGCGAACTCGAAATTGAACACCTGGCCGAGCTCGTCGGTGGACGCGTACAGATGCTGCGATTCGGCCTTCACCCACGCCTCGCCGACGGCGAAACGCGGCGGATTGTACTCGTTGAACACCTGACGCCATTCGCGGTAGATGTCGTGCACTTCCGGACGATCCCACAGCGGGCTGAACGCGCCGTCCGCCGGCAGCACATGCTGCACCGCGGCCGGATCCATGTCGGCCAGCGGCACGGAATCGAGGTCCTTGGCCAAGCCGTGCGCCACGTCGATGCGGAAGCCGTCGGTGCCGTGGTCGGACCAGAATCTCAACGTTTTCTTGAATTCCTCGTGCACGTCCGGATTCTTCCAATTCAAATCCGGCTGCTCCTTGGCGAACATGTGCAGGTACCACTGGCCGTCGTCGACCTGCTGCCACGCCGGGCCGCCGAACAGCGACTGCCAGTCGTTCGGCGGCAGCTCGCCGTGCTCGCCGCGGCCTTCGCGGAAGATGTAGCGGTCGCGTGCGGCCGAACCGCGGCCGGCGGCGAGCGCCTCGATGAACATCTTGTGCTTGTTGGACGTGTGGTTCGGCACGATGTCGACGATCACCTTGATGCCGGCTTCATGCGCGGCGGCGGCCATCGCGTCGAAATCGGCCATGGTGCCGAGGCGCGGGTCCACGTTGCGGTAGTCGATCACGTCGTAACCGCCGTCGGCCAGGTCGGACGGGTAGAACGGGCTCAGCCAGATCGCGTCGATGCCGAGATTCTTCAGGTAATCCATTTTCTCGGTGACGCCGGCGATGTCTCCCAACCCGTCGCCGTTCACGTCTTTGAAGCTGCGCGGGTAGATCTGGTAGACGACGGCTTGCTTCCACCAATCGTCACGCATGTTGTTTGCTGTCACGATAACCCCTTTTGTCGTAGTCCATCGGATACGGAGCACTGTCTCCGCTACATGAAAACGATAACATCAAGCAAAGCGAAACGCTAATGAAAACTTAATCATTGCAGCACATCAAACGTTTGACGAAAATGTGCATACTCCAGCTGTATCGAGTAGAATCGCGGAAGATTCGACTTGCATACGTTGCCAACGGATGCCATACGAAAGGCGATTATGAAGTTCCTCTCCCCCGATTCCGGCTTTATGCGCGGCCTGAGCGACGCCGTCGACGCGATCTGGATCAACATTCTGATGCTCGTCACCAGCATTCCGATCATCACGATCGGCGCGGCACTGACCGCCGGCCACGACGCCGTCCGTCGCACGCTGTCCGGCGAAGGCACGGCGACGCGCAATTATTTCAAGGCGTTCCGTTCGAATTTTGCGAAATCGACCGGCTATTGGCTGATTTTCGGCACGACCGGCACGCTGTGCGTCTACTCGTGGATCGTGCTGCAGATCACGCCGCTGCTCATTCCGAAATTCGCGTTGACGATTGTGTGGCTCATCGGTTTCGAATGGGTGTGGGCGTTGCAGGCGCGGTTCGAGAACTCGTTCTGGCGCACGCTTGGCAACGCTTTTGTGTTCGGCGTGAGCAACATCGGCCACACGTTGGCATTGGTTGCGATCGACGCGGTGTACGTGGCGCTGCTCGTGGCCAGCTGGGTTTACATGCCGCAGGGCCTGTTCCTGCTGCTCATACTGGGGTATGGCACGATGCTGATGCTGCATTCGCCGATTCTCGAGCATGTCTTCCGCAAGTACATCAGCAAGTAATTAGGCACGAAAAAAGGGACTGATTCGCATCAGTCCCTTAAATTTTTCTGGGTGAAAATCAGCCCTTCACCGCGCCGCCTTCGGCCCTGCAATTAAGGACCGCGCTACGCGCGGGCTCAACGTTACCCTCGCGGCATAGCCGCTCGGGCTGGAGCCTGGGAACAGCGCACTGCGCTGTTCCCTAAGGGCTGATCGAAGATCAGCCCTTAACGGCTCCAGCCATAACACCCTTCACGATGTACTTCTGGCAGATCAGGTAGAAGATGATGATCGGGATGATGGCCATGACCAGGCATGCCATCATGGCGCCCATATCCACGGAACCATAACCGCCCTTCAGATACTGCACCGCCACGGAAATGGTCTTGTACTTGCTCAAATCGAGCGTCAGGTACGGCAGCAGGTAGTCGTTCCAGATCCACATGGCCTGCAGAATGGCCACGGACACGATGGACGGCTTCATGATCGGCACAACGATCTGGAAGAAGATGCGCGGCACGGAAGCGCCGTCGATCATGGCGGATTCTTCCAGCGATTCCGGAATGCCCTTGACCACGCCGGTGAAGATGAACACGGCCAGACCAGCGCCGAAGCCCAGATACACGAAGCACAGACCCCACGGGGTGTTGAGCTTCAACATATCGGCCAGCTTGGAGAGGGTGAACATGACCATCTGGAACGGCACGATCATGTTGAACAGGAACAACGTGTACAGCAGCTTCGCGGCCCAGTTGTTCACGCGGACGATCCACCATGCGCACATCGAAGTGCACACCAGAATCAGCGCCACGGAACCGACAGTGATGAGCAGGGTCCAGCCGAAACTGGCAAAGAAGTTCGTGGTCTCGAGGCCACGCGTATAGTTTTCAAGTCCAACGAACGCCTTACCGGTCGGCAGGGAGAACGCGTTACGAGAAATATACGCCTTCTGCTTGAAAGAGTTGATGATCACCAGCACGATCGGGAAGATCCACGCCAGCGAAACCACCGCGAACAGTACGGACCACAGTGCGCCGTGCTTGACTTTTTCTCCGGAGTTCATGCCTCCACCTCCTTGCTCGTGGTGAGCTTGTTCTGGATGAGCGCCACGATGGCCACCAGAATGAAGAACAGCACTGCCTTCGCTTGGCCGACGCCTTCCCAGCCCATACGGCCATAGAACGTGCGGGTAATGTTCATTGCCAGACCTTCAGACATGTTCGACGGAGCGCCGTTGGTCAATGCAAGGTTCTGATCGTACAGCTTGAAGCCGTTGGTGACACACAGGAACGAGCATACGGTGATCGACGGCATCATCAGCGGAATGATGATCTTGAACATGGTCTGGGTGCCGTTTGCGCCGTCCACGGAAGCCGCTTCGAGCACGTCGGTCGGCAGCGACTGCATGCCTGCGATGTAGATAATCATCATATAGCCGATCTGCTGCCAGCACACCAAGATGACCAAGCCCCAGAAGCCGTAGGTTGCGCTATACGTCAACGCGCGGCCCCAGTGAGCGAGAATGCCGTTGAGCAGCAGCATCCAGATGTAGCCCAGGATAATGCCACCGATGAGGTTCGGCATGAAGAACACCGAACGGAAGATGTTGGAGCCCTTGATGGCCTTGGTCAGCATGTATGCGATGGCGAACGCGACTACGTTGATCACGATCGTCGTGATGATGGTCAGTGCCGTCGAGAAGCCCAGCGCGTGCAGGAACTCCTTATCGGCAAAAGCCCTCTTGTAGTTTTTCAGACCGACGAATTCGGCGTCGGTGACGGTGGTGAACTTGCAGAAGCTCAGATACACACCCATGATGAACGGGATCACAAACCCGATGATGAACGCGGCGAACGTTGGCAGCGCGAAGAGCGCCCACCACTTTCGTATCGCCTTGCCAGCCATGCTGATCATAGCCTGCCTGCTTTCTTTCCTTCTCCATTCCGCGTACCGCGTCAACGCGGGCGGGAATTCCATTCCCCAGAGGAACCATCCACAGCATTGTTTCCTGTTTCTCCAGTGCTTACATCAGTCATGATAAACGGCATGACTGCAAATGTCAAACGTTGTCATTTTCGCATGTCACGCACGGCAAAATATGAAACGTTGTCACCAAAAACCATCTCTAGAGAACGCTTATATTCCACGCAATGCCCAACTACCACCACTTTATGAAAACGTTTGTAATGAATAAGTTGCAAATTGGACAAGAACACGGTCTTAATGGTGAGGGGAGGTTAGCATTACATTATTCAAGCAATCACTGTACAGGGGACTCGATGAAAAGCAGTAGCATTCAGGATGTTGCGCAACTCGCGCACGTGTCCATTTCCACCGTCTCTCGTTCCTTCACGCGCCCTGACCTGGTGTCGAAAGCCACCAGAGACAAGGTGATGAAGGCCGCGGACGAGCTGAATTTCTCCATCTCGCGTTCTGCCGCGGCCTTGAAAACCGGCCGTGCGCTGCGTATCGCGGTACTCGTCTCAGGCCGGCTCAACCTATGGTTCAGCTCCTCCATCATCGAAGGTCTGAACGAGGTCTTCCACGATGAGGGCTACGACATCTCCATCTACCAGATGTCCAGCACCGAGGAACGCAGCGAGTTCTTCGACATGCTGCCGGTGCGCCGCAACGTCGACGCCGTGATCGTCATTTCCTTCGACATCGCCAGCAACGAAATCAGGCAACTCAGGTCAGTCGATGTGCCAATCATCGGCATCAATTCGAGCTTGCCGGAAGAGCGCGGCTTCAACGCGGCCGTCCGCATCGACGACAAGCAGGGTTCGGAACTCGCCGCACGCCATCTGATGATGCTTGGCCACCGCAACATCGTCTACATCCGTTCCGACCGCGAAGTGACGCTGCACTTCAGCGTGCAGGGCCGTTACGAATCGTTCATGGCATGCTGCCAGGCCAACGGCGTCGAACCGCGCGTGCTTGTCACCGACGCTGGCAGGAACAGGATCAGCAAGGTCGTGACGCAGCTGCTCAGCCTCGACCACATGCCGACGGCCATCGCCTGCCAGGAGGATGGCATCGCGGTGCCGCTGCTGTTCCAGCTGGAACGCAACGGTTTCACCGTGCCGAACGACATCTCCATCATCGGTTACGACGACAGCGTCTACGCGCGCGACCTCGGCCTGACCACCATCCGTCAGACCCCTGTCGAGATGGCCCGCGAAGCGGCCCGCATGACACTCGCGCTAATCGAGAAGCAGCCGCTCGACGAACCGTTCAAGACGTTCCCCGCGCAGCTGATCGTCCGTTCGACCACCGCTCGTCTGCATAGCTGATTTTCCGGCAACATACAGCGAACGTAGCGACATACACGAAGGGCCGTCATCGCAAGTAATTACGATGACGGCCCTTCGTGTATGTCGTCACAACCAACTGCGGCCGAGAGAAGGAAAGGAAAAACTCTCGGCCGCAGTTGTTCTATTCAGTTATTGGTTTGATCAAGCGGTGATCAGTGAACGGCGTCGTACTCGGTCTTCCAACCGTCCACGAACGCCTTCTTGACTGCGTTCCAGTCGCCGGTGCCCTGAGCGTATTCGAGGAGGGCGGAACCAAGCTTGTTCTTCCACTCTTCGGACGGCATCATGGTGAAGTTCCAAGAGACTGCAGTCTTGCCGGAGTTCTGATCATCAACAGCAGCCTGGACCAGCGGATTGTCGGACTTGACGTCGCTGAAGGACTTGAACGGGGTGGTGAAGCCCATGTCGCTGGACAGAGACTTGATGCCAGTCTTGCTGGTGACGACCCACTTCAGGAAGTCCTTGGTGGCCTTCTTATCCGCGTCGGAAGCCTTGGAGTTGATGCACCAGTAGTTCTCGGAACCGGTGGCCAGACCCTGCTTCTCTTCGCCCTTGACGCCGATGTAAATCGGGAGCATGCCGAGGGAGTCGGCCTTCATGCCAGCCTTCTGCAGATCGGTCCATGCCCAAGTGCCGTTCTGATAGAACACAGCCTCGCCGAGGGAGAACTCGGAGGTAGAATCATCACCGGTCTTGGAGCTCAGCTGGGTCGGCTCGGTGGTGGAGTCCTTCAGATACAAATCGAAGATGTTCTTATATTCCGGCAGATAGGTGCCCTTGATGGTCTCCGGCTGCTTGGTGACGTTGTCATCCTTGAACTCATAGTAAAGCGGCAGGTTAGCCAAATGGGTCTTGAAACGCCAGTCGGAGCTGGAATCGAAACCGGCGGAGGTGAACGCGCCCTTGACACCAAGCTGGTCCTTCTTAGCCTGGATGTCATCGGCCACGGCCTTCAAGGTATCGAAGTTGTCGATGTCATCGACGCTCTTGATCTTGGCGCCGTCAGTGGCAATGTACTTGGCCAGCAGATCCTTGTTGTAGATCAGGCCATAAGTCTCCATGGCATACGGAACACCGACGACCTTATCCCCATCCTTGAGGGCGACATCCTTGTTGATAAGCTGCTTGTACGGCTCAGTATCGGACATGTCTTCGGTGTAGGACGACCAGTTCTGGTAGCCGACAGGGCCGTTGACCTGGAACAAGGTCGGAGCCTCGGACTTGGCGATCTCGGACTTCAAAGTCTGTTCGTATGTACCGGAAGCAGCGGTCTGGACCTTGACCTCGACACCGGTTTCCTTGGTGTAATCCTTGGCCAGCTTCTTCCATTCGTCGCTGGATTCCGGCTTGAAGTTAAGGAAGTACACCTTGCCCTTGCCGTTATCGGAACTTGAGCTAGAACCACCGCAAGCAGCCAACGTGCCAACAGACATTGCCGCGATAGCGACCATTCCAACTGCTGCCTTAATAGTACGATTCATCATCGAACCTTTCTCTTCCATTCCTGTTCCCAGCTTCTCGTTGGGAAACAATTTGCGGTATCGCGTCATCACGATTCCTAACAACCACTATTATGCCGCATTCCCCCGATTTTTGCAAACGTAGGCAAAATGAATTCAAAAGTCAGACGTCATACCATCGAAAGAAATCCCGAAAATCATTTATTTTCAATACTTTTAGAGAGCATACTTTTATGCAAGCGTTTGCGACACGCCGCAGCAAAGTGGCAAGTCATGCATGCAATAAAGAGGCGGTTCCAAGGAGGGACCGCCATAATATTCAGCGATATCAAACAGTTCCGTTCAATAATTCAGCAATTCCAATGTTCGATGACATTGTCACCTTTATATTGGCTTAATACACAATAATGCGCAGTGTCCAATCGCAGCAACCGCGCGAAATGCGGATCAACACCGAGCCATTGCGACGTCAAGATACGAAGAACGTGCGCATGCGCCACCAGCAGCACATCGTTTCCAGCGTCGAGCAACGGTTTGACCGTGGCGATCGCCTCACGTGTGCGCGCCGCAGCTTCCTCCACCGTCTCACCCGGACCGTTGTGCACGGGCACCTGCTCGCCGTTCGGCAACGTCTCGACCCAATCGCCCTCCAGTGATTCGGGGAGCGACCGCGGTCCGTCGCGCCACACATCCCAAGCGAAACCGCCCGCCGCGCTCACATCCTGACGCGTACGGCCCTCGGCACGGCCGTAATCCCATTCCGCGATTTCGGGAAGCACCTTAAAATCGCCATATCCGGCCAGCTGCGCCGTCTGCTGGGCTCTGCGCAACGGACTGGCGAACATGCACCCCTGCGCGAAACCCTGGGGAAACGCCTCACGCAACCGTTCGCCGGCGGCACGAGCCTGATCGCAGCCAATGTCAGTCAACGGAATATTGGTGCGGCCGGTGTGCTGTCCGGATTCGCTCCACACGGTCTGCCCGTGACGCAGCAGCACCAAGCGGCCAGGGGTGATTGCGGAAGCGGCATTGCCTCCCAGTTGAGTTTCAGTCATGTCTCTACTCTAGCCGACGCAAGCTGCGTTTTCATCCCATTCCGCCACGTGTCCCGCACATATTCCGGCATGTTTTCCGACGCGTTACACTGGTTTCATGAGTGAAATGCCGAATATGGAATCCAGTGCGGACCGCGTGGTGGCGGCCCTGCACACCGTCGACGAGAAGGTGAATGCGATGCGCGACCAGAGACTGAACGATCCCGATTCATTTGGCGATAAGATTTTCAAGTCCGTCGTGCCCACGTTGGCCGGACTGGTGCTCGGCAAGGCGTTCGAGATGGTGTGGAAGAAAAGCGTCGGCCGCAAGGCCGTCCGTGCCGACGGTACCAAGAACGAAGCTGCGGAAGCGGCGCTCGGCATCGTATTCGCCGTGGTTTCCGCCGGTTTCGGCGCGCTCGTATCGCAACTGTCCGGTCGCGGGTCGAAGGCGATTGTGGACAGGCGGCACGCACGGCAGGCGCATCGCAAGTAAATACGTCGCAAATATCGCAAAGCAGTCTCAAGTAGATATGTTCTCACAGGGAGACGGATTTAGCCCGATTCCCTTGCAAAATCGCGCCGCGCGGACAACAATGGCGGTATGAGCAACATTCTTCATAACGCAACCGTCGACACTCTGCTGGAGCGTCGTTCCATCCGCAAATTCAAGCCGAAGCCACTGCCGGACGACGTCGTCGAAACGTTGGAGACCGTGGCGCAGCATGCGGCGAGCAGCCAGTTCCTGAACGACTGGTCCGCCATCCGCGTCACCGAGCCAGCCGCCAAGAAGCGTCTTGCCGAAATCGGCGGGCAGCCGTATATCGCGACCGCGCCGCTGCTGTACGTGTTCGTGCTGGACGAGCATCGCAATGCCGCGATCGCCGCGCGCAAGGGCGTGGAAGTGGCGTCCGACGCGTTCACGCTCAATGGCAGCTATCGTTTCACGCAGGCGCAGAACGACGCGGTTCTGGCACTGCACGCGATGGAGACGGCCGCGTACTCGCTCGGCTTGGGTTGCGTGATTCTCGGCTCGCTGCTCAACGATGTTCCCGCGCTGATCGACCTGCTGAATCTGCCCGAATACACGTACCCGGTGCTGGGCATTGCAATCGGCAAGCCCGATCAGGAGCCGGCCATCAAGCCGCGTATGCCGCGTTCCATGCAGTTCTTCGAGAACGAGTATCCAAGTAGCGATGAGAAGCTGCTGTCCGGCTTGGATTCGTTCGACGCCGAAGTGCACAAGTATTACGATTTGCGCGATACCGAACGGCCGGTGGACGTGTTCAGCGACCAGATTGCGGCAAATGCGATTGACGAGGGCGTGAATGCCAAGGCCGTTGCCGTGCAGGCGAAGCGACAGGGCTTCCGTTTGGAGCGGTAGACCGTATACACGTATCTTTGAGGTTGATACAGCAAGGCCCGGTGGATTGCAATGAATCCGCCGGGCCTTGGTTTTATATGTTGCCTTATTCTCGGTATTGTCCTGTTATGCCCTGCTATTGCTCTGCTATTACCTTCTGCGGGGCTTGTAGCCCTTCTTGCGGGAATGTGGCTTGAGCTGCTGGTTAAGCGAAACATGCATGTAGCTGGATTGTGGATCGCGATGCGTGAGATGCCAAGTACCGCAGAAACCGCAACGGTATACCCAAAGCTCAGTGCCGCGTTCGCGCCAACTCTGGTCGGCGGCCTGCTGAGCCGTTGCCTTGTCGTGATACATAATCTTGTTCGACTCGGTGCAACGTTTGGGTACGAAGTAATGCATAGTTGCCCAGTCTATAAACCCATTGCGATAAAACGCTTGAGCTCTACTTGTGTTCAGGGATAAAAAATGGGGGTTCCCGGAGCGACGCCCGCCGGGAAGCCTGAAAAGAGAACATAAATAAAGGGGCCTCCCGGGAGCCAAAGGCTCGACCGGGAGGCCCGATACGTGTGAAGCGGCGGCGTGCTACTCTCCCACACCCTCTCGAGTGCAGTACCATC
>OJPE01000084.1_pt1 | contig 47726 bp, 69 predicted proteins | sample 1598351 | NCBI WGS metagenome assembly OJPE01 (sample SAMN03922475, study PRJEB24848) | human gut metagenome | isolation source: stool sample | host: Homo sapiens | place: Germany | collected 2010-11 | reverse complement strand
GGTGTGATCTCGCCCTTCTTGATGTTGTAGACTGCCGTGACCTCCTGCGCTATCCAGCCGGGGGCCCGGGCCTTCACGTCCTTCACGGTGCTGCTGATGGCCTTGCGGCCGCCGGCCTCTATGGCCTGCACGTCTGCGACGAGCTGCCGCAGGTTTTCGATCTGGATGGATATGCTGCCGCCCGCCATGGTCGTCACCTCCTTCAGGGGAAAAGAAAAAAGCCGCCGGGCTTCTTGTGGTTGCCCGACGGCTTTCTCGCTGTCGTTGTTCGGTTGTTGGTCTGGTGTCCGTCGGACAGCTCCCCGGCGTTGTCCGGGTGTCCGGCGGTCTTTCGACATGGTACAGTGTAGCACAGGGCGCTACTGCCGTTCAATGGATTTTACTGCCCTTTACTGCCTTTTACTTCCCTTTACTGCCGGGGCCTCTGTCTCCTTCAGGATCTCGGCCATCCGCAGCAGGGCGCGGCCGTGGGCCTTGTATGTCCTGTTCTGGTAGCTGTCTATCCTCTCGAGGTAGTCCTGCCGATCACTGAACAGGACGGCACAGATCCCGTCCCAGTCTGCCCGGTCGAAGTAGCGCAACCGCAGCACGGCGCGCTCGTCAGGGTTTTCCACCTGCCGGATCATCGCCTCGAGGGCGGCGCGTTCCTCGCGCTCCTCGGCGAGCCGTTCCTCGATCTGCTCCTCGAGCTCCATCTTCCGCAGCACCATCATCCCGGTGCGGTCGGTCGGTGTGCCGGAGCCCCGGGGCATACCCGTCATGTCAGGGCCGGGCGGCGCGGCCATGGAGATCTCCATGCGGCCGAGGCGCTCGTACTGGTTGTCTATTTCACGGAGCAGGCGGGTGTACTTCCCGAGCCGCTCCTTGATGTCGTGAGTGATCGGCTTGTCGCTCATTTAGGTCAGGGCGTCACTCCTGTCCACCTCCTTCCTCGTCAGGGTCGAAGATCCCGGCGATTTCCTCACGCGAGAGCTCTCGGCCTTGACGGACGCAGCGCACGTTATTGTCTCCAGTGGTTTTGATGTAGCGCCGCACGATCACGTCGCACCATTTCGGTTCGAGCTCGATCATGGCGCAGGTTCGCCCGGTGTTCTCGCAGGCTATGAGCGTCGAGCCTGAGCCTCCGAAGAAGTCGACCACGAGCTCGCCCGGCCGGCTGCTGCTCAGAATAGCCCGCTCGCACAATGCGATCGGCTTCGGCGTTGCGTGGCCGCCTGCGTCGTCTCTTTCTGCTGTGTTTGTGATCGGGAAACGCCACACATCGGTCATTATGTCGTGCTCGTCGCTGTCGTTGTGAGTGTTGTCGAAGAAGGCGCGCAGCTCCATCGCTTCTGCCTTCATGTTCTGGTATGCCTCGGACGGCTTGTTGCGCAGCTTCATCACTTGATCGTGTGGCAGGCTGAAGGCTCGGCCCTTAAATGCCTGCTGGAGCTTTTTGTAGTGCCACTCCGGGATCGGTGTGAACTGCGATTTGCTAAACCAGTGCCCCCACATTTGAACGCCGGTGATCTCCGTGAGCTGCTTGGCCTTGAGCCCGACCTTCTGAGCCTCTCCGATCATATAATCGAGGATCGCCTCGTATGCGTCGTTGAAATGGTCTTTGTTATTGTTGAAGCCTTCTACGCCGCACATAACAAAGAGGCATTTCTCGGTTTCCCTCGGGTAGCTCCGCATGAGCTCGCTGTTGACGCCGAAGGCTGAGTGCTTCGCCCATGTGATGTAGTTTCTGAACGTGATCTGGTTCGCGGCGATCATCGGCCGAAGGATGAAGGCGTAAATATCCATGAGCGGCTCGTCGATGCCCCAGCAGTACCAGCTCCCGTTTTCCTTCAGGATCGAGAAGCTGAGCGCGATCCACTTCTTGTTGAACTCGAGGAGATCGTTCTGGTTCTGGTTGTCGTTCTGGACGCCGTCGCTCTCTTTTCCCATGCCGTATGGCGGGTCGGTGAAAACAAGGTCGGCGCGCTGCCCGTCGGTTGCCTTCTGAACGTCGCCCATCTTCAGGCTGTCGCCGCAGTAAAGCCGGTGGTCTCCCAGCAGCCAGAGGTCGCCGGGTTCGGTGAACGGTTCCTCCGGCGGCGCCTCGGGCTCGGTGTCGCCGTCCTCCTTTTCCGACTCGTCATCGTGCAGAGCTTCGGACAGAGCCGTGACAAGATTGCCGTATTCTTCTTCAGTGTAACCGCTGAGCATGAACGGGATCTCGCCGGTGTCGAGGTCGGCGAACACTTCCGCGAGGAGCTTGTTGTCGGTGGTGGCGAGCTCGGCGATGCGGTTGTCGGCCGTCAGGTCGGCCAGCTCCTCGGCCTCGCTGGCGTAGTCCTGATAGTCGACCGGGGCCTCGGCCATGTCGCCCAGCTCGGCGGCCATCATGCGGCCGTGGCCCTTGACGATGTAGCCGCTGCGCTTGCTGACGGTGATGGGGCCGCGCCAGCCGGTGGCCCTTATAATCGACGCGAGGAGCTTGATCTGCTCGGGCGGGTGTTGGTTGGGGTTCTTCGGGTTTGGCCGCAGATCCTTCAGCGGGACGATGGCGTCGTGGGCGCAGAACACAGGGACGCCGTCGGCGTAGGCTTTAGGCTGCGCGGCCGTGGTGTACTCGGCCAGCTCGGGGCCGGCCTGCGGTTGGGGTTTGTCCTTTGCCATGGGTTTCCTCCTTTACCTGTTGAATATTACAAGGAGTATATGCCAGTTTCGGAGCAGGGCGTCGAGGGACGAGTAGGGGCACTTGAGGCCGTCATCTGGAGCGATCAGAACGACCTCGCCCTTGCGCTTCACGATGGTGACGGCGTAGAAGCGGCCGGCGTGGAAGCCCATGCTCCCATGCTTGCCGGTGAAGATCGCGCTCGCCTTCACGGTCGGCCGGATCCGCAGCTCTTTCTCCAGCAGCTCGCGGGCCTTGTCTCTATTCATGGTGGCGACCTCCTTCTTTCAAATAGCCGAGCCCTCCGCAGCGGTCGCAGGGGACGGCGGTGTCCTTCACGCGGACGGCTGGCCCGCCGATGTAGCGCGCCGCCTGCATGGCTCTTACCTTTCCAGATCCGAGGCACTTCGGGCAGAGCCGGCCGAGATTGGCCGGCGTTCTGATGATGATCTCACTCACGACGACGGCCTCCTCTCTTGAAGCGGTCGGCCTGCGGGCAGGTGGCCCAGTGTGGCCGGTAGCCGGCGTCGGTGGCGTTGGCCCCAGGGACGATCTCGCAGCTCACGACCTCGCCCCGGGTGGTGACGACCTTGTCCTTGCCGTCTGGCGTGGCCTTGTAATAGACCGGCGCCGGGTCGCAGGGCATGGCCTTCCCAGCGGGCGTCTTGATCCACACGATAGGGGCGCCGCAGCCGCGGCAGGTTGCCTTATTCATCCGGGGCACCTCCTTCGCAGGGCTGAGCTCCGTCGTCGACCGTGCGGCTCCAGATCCCCGGCTTGTACTGTTGGTGCAGCCATTCGTGGAGGTTTGACTCGGCGTAGCTGTTGAGCCGTCCGAGCAGCCGGCGCAGCTTGTCCTCCTCGACTTCGTCGGTGCTGCGGGCAAATATGAGCCGGAGCTGGTCGAGCATGATCTGGACATCCGCGATCTCCTCGATGACGTTGGAGACGGCTGCGGTGGTGGTCGCCCCGGGTGTCGCCCGTTTGACCTTGCAGAGGGCTTTGGTCAGCTCGGCCATCTCCTCGACGGCCATGTCGATTTGTGCGACCTCCCCATAGCGGTGAATGGCTCGCAGCATAATGTCGCGGCGTTCTCTTTCGTCCATCATCTGCGCCCGGCCCTCCTTTCGGCCTGCTTGAGGAAGGCGATGCGCTTCTTCAGCTCGAGGTCGGTCTCCCCGGGCTGGCGCTCGAGGCCGTAGCGGTGGGCCTGCTCGTCGATGCCGAGGCTGCGTTCCTGCCGGCGCTGCTTTTCCTCGGTCTGCTTGACGCCCTCCTTCACGAGGACGACGATCAGAAAGACCAGCAGCACGGCGATGACAATGGCCGCAGGGATCCAGATCGGGGCCAGCACCCACAGCCAGCTCCAGTCGATGAAGCCGGTGAGCTTCAGGACGATGAAGGCGATGGTCAGCAGTCCGCAGAAGCCGATCCCGCCCGCGGTGCTGCCGTTGTTTCTGTTCTCATTCATGGTCTTTTTCCTCCTTCTGGTTTTCCGGGCGCATGGGGCACCACTTCGGCGACGTCTTGATCGCCGGCTTTCTTTCTCCCGGCGGGGTGTAGCCGATGAAGGCGGCCAGCCGGGAGCTGCGCGGGCATACTCTGTTGAACGTCTCGAAGGCGTCGGGGTGTACGCACATACAGTCCCCGCGTGGGCCCTTCAGGTGGCTGTTGTTCCCGGTCACTTTCGCGTAGCCCGTCACCCGCATGAAGTGGCACGAGCGGCAGGTCGGTCTCTCTTTCATCTTCCAGACCTCCCGCCTCTGAGCGCGCAGGCGGTACAAGCCGCACGGAGCTCCGGCTCCGCTGCGAGCGCCTGACGAGCGATCTCAGTCTCCCAGCACTCGGCCCCGCAGACGGGGCAGGCGGTGAGCTTCCAGTCGTCCCGCCCCGGCTCTGGAATGTTTTCACGCAGCGGCATGGCAAGGATCCCGCCGTCTCCGGCCTCATGAGGGATTAGCACGCCCGGATCGTCGTCGGGGATCATGGCGTTTAGGATCTCGTCGTACTTGTCGCCGATGGTCTTCTCGGCTGCTTTCCATGCCTCTCCGTGGTCTCTGTCCTCCGGCGTGGCTACATGAGCCAGCTCGTGGGCCAGCAGCTCAGGGGCGGCACCGATTGGCGCCTCGGCCGAGATGCAGACGATGGGCGTGCTGCCGTCGTCGGGGAAGATGGTCAGACCGAAGGCTCTGTTGCCCGACTCGTCGCACAGGTCGGGGACGAACTGCGCGTGGTAGTCGATGCCGGGGTAGAGCTCGGCGAAGGCCCGGGCCACGATGGCCGACGGGTCGTTCATGTAGGGCGAGGCCATGGGGCCGATCTGCTCGTACTGCTTCAGGGCCGCATAGGTCTGGCGTAGCATGGCCCGGAGCTCGTCTTTCTTGAAGCCGTTTAGGGTCGGCCCGTTGAGGACGAGGTCGATCATCTTGTCGCTCCAGTCCTCCATCATGTGGGTCTCGCCCATATAGCGGGCGGCGCCGGGGTCGGCGTCGACCTTCTCGCGGGTGAGGGTCTTGTAGTCTTTCATCTGGCGCCTCCTTTGAAAAATCCATCAGGATCTCGGTGGATCGCTTCGACCGTGTCCTTGATGCCGCCGGCGATGCACTCGGCCATGGCGGTCGCCGTCTTGGTCTCTGCGTCTTTGGCCGCTTTCTCGATGGCCGGGCCGATCTCCCACGGCTCGAGCCCAGTGTTTTCGTAGAGGGCGAGGCGCTGCACGAGCGCCTCCTTGGTCGATGCGCTCCAGTACCCAGTCTTGATGCCGTTGCACCTCTCGTGCGTCATGCGTTCCATGTGATCGCTCCTTTCTGAAGGCCGAGCGGGCCGCAGCCCGCCCGGCCGATGCCTTACTGCATGATGACGACCTTGCCGGCTTGGATCAGGTCGGCGAGGTTGGTGTTGAAATAGTCCGCGATGTTCTTCTTGGCCTCCAGCTTCCAGATCCCGCCGTCAGCCTCGAAAAAGCCGATGCCCTCGTCGGGATCCACGCGCAGCAGGAACTCGCTCTCGGGCTGCTCCACCTCGAGGAAGGTGCGGAAGGGCCGCAGCATGACGCGGGGCTTCACATCGACCATCGCATTGAGGGACACGCCCTGCCGGGCCTCCACGGTCTGCGTGACGCCGTTGTCATTTGTTCTGACGCTTTTCTCGTCCGTCATCCGGCTCAGCAGGTCGAGCAGGTAGGCCGTGCCCTCGTTGGGGATGAACAGGCTGCGCAGCTCGATCAGGGCGACCTCGCGACCACGGAAGCCGGTGTGCAGGCCCGGGGCGTCGGCCTCGGCGCGGTAGAGGATGTTGCGGGAGAAGTCGGGCAGGTAGGTGGTCATGACCTCGACGCTCTTGTAGCTCTTGGCCTGCACCATGATGGTCGTGCCGACCTTCTCCAGCTCGGTGCGGATCAGCTTGCAGACGCCGTCGAGGCCGCTGACGCTGATGGCCTCGGGCCGGTCGACGTGGGGCGGGATCCGGGTGAGGTGGCCGTCCGTGTAGGTCTGGCCGCCGATCTCGAAGGTCTTGGTCTCCTTCAGGCTGACGATTTTGTCGATCATTTGGGCGAGCATGGTGTTGTCCTCCTTGTGAATGAATATTTATGCGCTTATGCGTGGGTGACGAGCTTGAGCAGCTTCGGGGCTTCCTGCTGCGTGCCGTCCATGTTCATCTGCCCGGGCACCTGCGGCACCATCTCGGCCACGACGAGCTCGCCGTTGCCGTCGCCGGTGACATAGAGCGAGGTGGCGACCGGGTTGGTGGCGGCGAGGGTGCTCTTGGCCGTCACCGAGACTTGGATCTGCCGGCGCCGTCGTCGGGCGTCAGCTCGATGGTGAGGGTGATCTTGCGCTTGGCGGTGGCCTTGGTGTTGGGGTCGAGGATGTTCTGGATCACCTTGTCCATCTCATAGTCGACGCGCTCCTCGAAGGCGCCGTGGGCCATGCGCATGATGCTGTCGCGGTTTTCGTTCATGGGGTTGCTCTCCTTTCTGTCAGGCCCCGGGGCCGAGGAGCGTCATCTGCTCCGGCCCGGTAGCGGGATTGTCGGCCGGCGCGGCCGCGGTCTGGTCTGCCGCTGCGGTATGCACCCGGGCCCACACGGCCTCGGTGGCGTCCGAGCGGGTGGCCTTCCTGCGGCCGACCGTCTTGAGGATCCCCATCTGCTTCATCTCGGTGAGGCGTGGGGCCACATAGTTGCGGTTGAAGTACGGGATCTCGCCGGCGGCGACGAGCTCCTCGGTGATCTCGCTGGCGGTCATCTCCCGGGCCCCGAGGGTCTCGAGGATCAGCCGGCAGCGTTTCTCCCTCTTTGGGAGGACGGCGTCATAGCTCTGGCGCCGGGTCTCCCGGGTCGTTCTGTCCATCGGTTTCCTCCTTTCTGGCGTCGGGTGCCGGGGCTTCGTCTCCCCATGCGTCCCATCCGGGAGCCGCCTCTCTGGCGAAAAGCTCGATCCGGGGCAGGTCGCCCATCAGCTCGACGATCTTGTCTCGAACTTCTGGCGGCTTTTGGCTGTGCTTGCGCAAGGGGGAGAAAACGAGCTGCCCGACACTGGCGCTGATGCGTTTCGGTTTTCCCTTGACCGCGATCAGGCACGGCTCTGAGTTACCTCGAGTCCATCGACCGAGGCCGAAAAAGAAGCCGTTGCCGCTGCGGTTTTGCTTTACCCATTGGAAGGCGATGCTTTTGTAGGTGAAGCCCCATGCCTCGATCAGGTCGAGAGCTTCCTGCATCTTCGGGTAGGTCGCCCACATAAAGAGGACGCAGTTATCAGCAGCTATACCCCCCCCGCAGGATTGACCGGGAGCTTCTTGAGCTCGTCGATCTTCATGGTGCTGTATTGTGCCGCAGCCGCTCCAGCGCATCCGCTGTCGCTGTACGACCACGGCGGGTCGGCGTAAATTATGTTGTATTTTTTATTCGGAAACGGGATCACGGTTTCACCTCCCCGACGATGATGGTGCTCGGCTGCTCTCGGATCATCTGCTTCAGGCGCTCGAGCTCCTCGGGGCTCAGGTCTTTCACGGTGATGGCCTCCGGCGGCAGCTTGTCGAGGAACTTCACGAAGCCGGCCACGACCGGCACCTTGTAGGGCAGCAGCTCGTCGCGGGTCATGTACTTGCGGCCGTAGGTGGCGGCCATATCCCGCCAGACGGGCCACGGGACGCGGAAGCACTCGGTCAGGCTCATGGACACGAGGACGAAGGCGACGGCGCCGAGCTTGTGGTGGTGTTCGAGGTCGTCCCGCTGCTCCTTGGTCAGGCGGTTGTGCTCGATGCGGTCGTCGTCGGTGTGCTTGGCCTCGAACACGACGGCCCGGCCGCCCTTGAGGGTGCCCTTGTAGTCCGGCTGGGCCTGCTTGGTGTAGCAGGCGAGGAACTGGCCCTTGTAGTTTTTCGGCCCGAGCGGTTTCATGGGCTCCGGCGTCTTTTCAATCTTGGCGAGCCCCCGGTCGAGGTAGTAGTCGCAGGAGCCGGAGATCATCGCCTCGAAGTAGCTGCCGGCGAGCCGGGCCTGTTTGCCGCGGATCTGCGCCCGGATGTGCTTCTCGGCCTCGTAGGGCGTCGGGTCATTGTAGCCCTCGGCGTTTTTCTTGGGGTTGTCTGCCATGGCGATCACCCGCCGATCTCGAGCCGGCTGCCCGGGTTTTCCTTCAGGCGCTTGGCGAGGTCGATGATGATACGGCCGTCCACCTCGATGCTGATGGGCCCGTGGTTGAGATGCTCGTTGCAGCGGGCCATCGCCCGGAAGGCCGGCACCCGGATGATGACGCTGCCGGCGTCCTGCGGATCCTCGTCCTGCTTCTCGGCCTCGGGGATCTCGCTGATGGCCTTGAAGCCGTTGAGCACGGGGATCCCGTGCTCCCGGGCCAGCTCGATCTCGGCGGCCATGCCGGCGGTCGGGCAGTCGAGGCCGAAGGCCCACAGCTCGTCGCACATGAGCACCAGCTCGCGGCCGATGCTCAGGCCCAGCTCGCGCTCGGCCGGGACGGTGTCGTCCATGAACTGCGTGAGGTAGATGTGCGGGGTGATAGGGATGCAGCCGCGCTCCACGGCGGCCCGGCTGAACTCCTTGGCCCGCTGGATGTTGTTCTCGTAGTCCCCGCGGCACGGGGAGCAGATGTAGACCTTTTTCATGGGGTTATGTCCTCCTTATGCGTGAGCACTTTGGCCCATCGCTTTTTGTACTCGGCCGGCGGCTGCTTCTCAGGAAAGAGTGAGAGCTGCGTCGGCCTTCCTGCGTATCTCTGCTTGTTCCACCTTGGCTTTCCGGCCTTCTCGGCCTCCAGCGTCCAGCCCGCTGCCTTCAGGCTTGTCCCGGGCTCGCTCTGGAGCGTGAAGGTGATGATCTTGCCGTAGCCCTCGCGCTTCGCCCGACGGGCGCAGGCGGCGTATAGGGCCGAGCAGGCGTTCCTCGTCCCATCGGTGCAGAGGCGCGTCACCTCGAGCGTGTTGCCGTCATCCAGCCGGCGGCCGGTTGGGCGTCCCACAATGGCGACGCCGCAGAGGCGGCCGTCCTTGAAGGCTGCGAGGCTCCATTTGTGCCCGACGACTCTGCCATGGTGACGGTGCGCGGCCTCGACATAGGCGTTGGCCTGCTTCAGCGTCGTGGGCTTGATCTCGATCACCTGCTGCGCCAGCTCTGGCCGGTGATGGTGATGGCCCTGCACATTTCCATGAGCCGGTCGATGGTGGCCCGGGCGGTCATGTCGTCCCGGGTCTCCCGGGGTGTCATGCGCTCGATCAGGGCCTCGGTGTCGTAGTTGGTGGTCACTATGGTCGGCAGGTATGCCTCATAGCGGCCGTTGATGATGTTGTAGACCGTGGAGATCGCCCACTCGGTCGGCGGCTCCTTGCCGATGTCGTCGATGACGAGCAGCGGGACGGTCTTGTAGATCTTCAGCACGCTGCCCTCGTCGGTGTCGCGCTTGGAGAATGTGCGCTTGATGCGCTCCAGCAGGTCGATCATGGTCATGCAGACGACCGGCCGGCCCTGCGCGATCAGGTGGTTGGCGATGGCTGCGGCGAGGTGTGTCTTGCCGGTGCCCGGCGGGCCAGCTATAAACAGGCCGTTTCGGCCGGGCTCGGGAGCCCCGGGCCGAGGCAGCAGGGTGTCGAAGCTGTCGGCGTACCTGCGGGCCGCTGCGGCTGCTCGCCGGTTGTCGTCGGTGAGCTGGAAGGTCTCGAAGGTGCGCCGCAGGAAGCGGTCGCCCATGCCCGACTCGCCGATGATGCGGTTGATGCGCTCCCGCATTTTGCGCTCGGCCTCGGCCTTGCGTCGGGCCTCCTCCTCGGCAGCCTTGGCGGCCTTTTCCTCCTCGTAGGCTTTCACGGCCTGCGGGCAGGTGCAACGCTCGGCTCCGTAGGGCGGCCAGATGATGCGGTCGCCGAACTTGATGCCCTTGTGGTATCTCATGGCCCCGCAGAACTCGCAGCAGACAGGCTCGGGGGTGCCCGGAAGGTCAGCCACGCGCTCATCGTTGCTCCAGATCCAGCGGTCGCCGTCGTCACTGGTCTCCGTCGTCGTCTGCCGGCTTGAAGCCCTTGCCCCAGTCTCGGCCGGCGTCTGCATCCCGCTGAGGATCTCGCTGATAGCCTTCACCTGTGCTCACCTCCTCGCCGTTCTCCCAGTAGCCGCCGTTGAGCCATGTGGCCGGGTTGGGGATAAAGCGGCCATTATCCCGGCGCCACTGTTCGGAGTGCTTCTGAGCGTTGACGGCCTGCATGATGGCCTCATGCAGCTCGGCCGTCGGCTTGATCTTCCTCCACGCCTTGAGGGCGTACTGCTTGCCGACTTTCTTGGGGTAGGCGTTCCAGAACTCGTCAAACCTGACCTCGATGGGCGACTTCTTCCCCGCGCCATCCCCCTCGTCTGAGGGGGTAGGGGGTGTTACTCTCCCTTTCTTTTCTCTACTCTGGTCTACTCTACTCTTGCCGCCGGTCGTTGGCGTGGCGTCCGGCGGTTGTCCAGCGGTCGGCGTCTGGTCGTCCTGCGTATCGTCCGAGGACGAAGCGGCGGCAGCACGGCGGCGGGCCGACCGTTCTTTCTCGGCCTGCCGTTGGTCGATCAGCTTGCCGGCGTACTCGTACCAGTCGTGGATCTCGAGGGCGCCGTCCTCATTTTCGTCGATCCAGCCGGCCCGGATCAGCGTCTCGGCCAGCTTTTCGGGCTCTCCGTCCCACTGTGCCGCCCGGGCGATCATGCGCGGGGTGATGCCGGCGAGGTCTCCCTTGGGGGCGTTGTCGAGGGCCCACAGCCAGAAGGACACGAGCAGCCCCATCATGTGCGGCGGGGTGATCTCGAGCTCGTCGGCTGCGTCAAAGAGCTTGCGGTGGTCTTTGAGTGTTTGGTGCACTTGAAGCCATGCCACGGTCGTCACCTCCTTTTATGCGGTCGCGTGTCTTTGGCTCGTTTTCGGTCGGCCGCCGGTCGCCCGGCGGTCGTTCAGAATGGCAAATCTCCATTGTCGTCCACCTCGGTGAAGTCGCCGGAGCTGTCCGGGTAGTCGGCGAAGTCGCCGCCGGTGTCCTGATGGCCGGCGCCTGCCCCGTCCTTCTTGCTGTCGCAGAAGTGGACAGAGGAGACGGTGATCTCGGTGGCCTTGCGGTGGTTGCCGTCCTTGTCCTCGTAGTTGCGGCTGGTGAGCTCGCCCTCCACGAGGACGAGCCGGCCCTTGGTGAGGTACTTGCTGACGAACTCGGCCTGCGCACGCCACGCGACGCAGTCGATGAAGTTGGTGATCTTCTGGCCGTCCTTGGTCTTACGGCCGGTGTCGCTGGCGAGCCGGAAGCTGGTGATCGCCACGCCGCTCGGGGTGTGTCTGAGCTCAGGGTCGGCCGTCAGCCGCCCTTGCAGTCCTGTGTGGTTATACATCAGCCTTGACCTCCTTGCTGGTTATGCTGCGCGGCAGCAGCGTCGAGGGAGTTGCAGATCTCGTCGTACTCCTGCCGGGTCAGAGTGGCCGGATCCTGCTTCTTGTACTTCTCGAGGATCCGGGCGATGGTGCGCTCCTTGGTCATGCCGGCGGCCTCTGCCTTCTTGTAGAGGCGGCTGAGCTGCGCCTCGGACAGACGGCCAGAGCCCTGCCCCTGACGCTGCTGGCCCTGTCTGGAGCCGCCAGAGCCGCCCCCGGGGCCTTTACTCTGCGCGCCGAAGTCGCTGTTGTCGGGATCGTCCTCGCCTTGGTCGATGCTGAACTTCTCGAATAGGTAGTATTTCAGGGCGTAGGTGTGGGCGGCCCCCTTGGCCTTGGCCGGGTCGTCGTTCCAGCCGAGGGCGTGGACGACTGCCTCCAGCGTCTCGTCGTCGTTGTCGAGGTTGATCCAGCGGATCGTCAGGTCGGCCTCATAGAGGAACATGAGCTTGTCGCCGTTGTAGGTCTTGGTCTGCATGGTGATCCAGTAGACCGGGTCGCCGTTCTCGGCGTAGCGCGTGGCCTTCTCGCCGATGACCTCGAAGTCGACGCCGAGCTCGTTCATGATGGGGGTGATTTTCTCCCACACGTCGTAGATCTTGGCGTACTTGTATTTGACGCCTTCGCTGTGCTTCTTCTTGACGATCTCCGGGCAGGCTTTTCGCATTTCCACGAGCTTCTGCCGGAGCGTCAGACAGCGGGCCTCGATGGGAGGAGCCGCAGCAGCGGCCGCCTCCGGCTTTTTGGTCTCAGTTGCCATGTGGCACCTCCTTTAGATGTCGACCGTGAAGGTGGCCGGGGTTTCGTAGGCCGTGACGCCCTCCACGATCTCGCCGGTGCTCTGGATGGTGGCGATCTCGCCGGTGTAGGCGAGCAGTTTCTTCAGCTCGCCCCACTTGGCCGACTCCTCGACCTTGACGAGGTCGCCGTAGCCGTTTTCGCGCAGCCACGGCACCAGCTTGGAGTCGTCGACCGTGGCCTTGACGGTGCCCTTCTTGAGGGTCAGGGTGCCGGAGAGAAGCCGGTATTTCTCGGTCGTCTTGGTGGTCTTGTGGGGCACGGTGTTGAAGAAGTCGGCGAGGCAGGAGGTCAGGAAGGCGGTGCCGTTCTCCATGCGCCGGCGGGCGGCTTCAACCTTCTCCTCGATGGCCGCCTTCTGCTGGTCGGCCAGTTCCTTCAGGCGGTTGTACTCGCTGCGCTCCTCGGCGATCTTGCGGATGGCCCAGTCTGCGCAGCGGTCGTCGGTGATGCGGAAGGGGGCGCGCTCGCCCTGCTCCACGGTGCCGAGGTCGACCTGCTCCAGCTCGTCGAGGGTGACGGCCGGCAGCGCCTCGGCCGGGGCCTCGGGGGCCTCTGCCTGCTGTTCTGCGGCGATGGCCGCGGTGGTTTTATCGCTCATGGTGATGCTCCTTTCGTGCGTTTAATATCAGATTGCACTCTGCGGTGAGTATTGCGATCTGTTCGATTTTTGCCGCGAGCTCAGCCTCTATCTCGAGTGAGTGGCATCTGGCCTCGGCGGCTTCTCGTCCGAATATTGCGTCCGTAGTTACTCCGAAGTAGTCTGCGAGGCTGTTAATCACTCTTGCGCTCGGCTCCCTTGCCCCTGTCTCGTATGCAGCGAGAGACGGCTGTGATATACCTATATCCTTAACTGCCGCGAGCTGGTGTTGCGTCATACGTCTGGCTTTGCGCAAGTTTCTGATGTTTTCGCCGATGATGTGGGCCATCGTTGCCTCTTTCGTCTCCATCAGCGGATCCTCTCCGCGAAGAAGCGGTGGCCGCCGACTTCTGCGACGAAGATCTGGCTCTCATGCCAGTCGCTCGTCACGAGGGCGGGGTTGTAGAAGTACATGACGGGGGCGTCGATGGCGACCTCGCCGCGGTCGAATACGGCCGCGACGGCGTCCTTGACGCTCTGCGTGGGGTCGGGGCGGTTGCTGGTGTAGCTGTAAATCACGACGGCCTCAGAGGGTTGCACGCCCTCCTTCTCGGCGGCGTTGAGAATACACTGAGCGACCAGCATTTGCCCCTCGAAGCTCTCACCGCCGGCCTCTGCCATGACGACGCGCTCGACGGTGTCACGCTCGCTGGCGCTGAGGTAGAAGCGGACGGTCGGCTCGGTCTGATCTGTCGTCTGCGCGCTTTCCGCGGGCGTCGTGACGACGGCCGCCGGACGTTCTGGCGCTGCGTCCGAAGCCGCCGGCCTTTCTGTTGCCACGCTCGAGATGACCATGACGATGCCGGCGACGATGGCGGCCGCCGCCATCAGGACGGACGCCTGCCGGATCCGGGCCTTGGCACGGCGCCGGCGGCGTGCTATACTTTGGGTGCGGGATCCGTGCGCTGGCGAGCTGCCGGATGTTCTCGCGGGGGTCGCCCGGTTGCAGCGGGCGGCCCTTTCTTTTGTTGCTTCCATGGTTTTCTCCTTTCACTGGCCCCGGGCCGCCATGATGGCCCCGCAGGCCGCGAGGGTGTAGTCGCTGAACTCGGTCTCTTTTACGGTATCGGCGGTCAGCAGGACGAGGTACTCGTCGTTGTAGTAGTCGATCTCCGGGTTGCGTTCCCGGCAGAGGTCGAGCTTCCTGCGGGCGTATGGCTCAGAGCGTTCCCACAGACTGTTGGGGATCCAGCGGCCGAGGTACTCCTCGACGCGTTCACGCAGCTCCTCGCTCGTGATGGTGATGGTGTTCATGCGCTTTTCTCCTCGAACAGTTTCACGCCTATCCCCACGGTGTAGAGACGTTCGACTCGCTGTATCTTTTTGCTTTTGTCCAGCGTCGTGGTCAGCGTAAAGCTCGCAACTTCCGAAAAATCTCCCGGTGCGCTGTATTCCGATATAATGACGATGTTGTGCTCTCCCATCGTTCTGCACCAGTCAAAGAAGTCATCGGTATCAAAAGGCCGTCCGCTGTACCCGGTTACTCCCGCATAGGGAGGGTCGCAATAGATGGTTGCGCCTTTCAGCCCACTCCACTGCTTGTAGTCACAGCAGATAAAGGCCGTGCCGCAAAGGTTAGGCGCCTGCTTTTTTAGGTTTCGGATTGCCTCGTCGGTGTAATTTCTGACAGTGCCGATTTTGGTGTGCACCCTGTTTGCATATCCTCCAAAAAATTTGGCGTTATACGACGCACAGAAGCCGACGAGGCCCACATACCACTCGGGATATGCGCTCATATTCCCCCGCACGGCTTCATACTCCTCGCGGGTTATAGTGTCAGGGATCTCCTCTTCGCGCTTTGCGGCATTGAGTAGCTCGATCAGGTACTTGTCGTTATCTGCTCCTATCTTGCACGGAGCGATCACCTTGTCGATGATGTTGGCGCCGCCGACAAATGGCTCGACATAGAGGCCGGTCTGCCCCTCTGCGATGGCCTTGTGGATCAGCGGAATAATCCGGCCGCTGAGGCGCTGCTTACTCCCGATGAATTTCACGACGATCACCTCCGTGCCATCCGGGCCGGGAGCGTCTGCTCCGGGCGGGTGATGGTCTTGTTGAAGCCCTGCGGCTCATAGCGCACGCCGGTGATCCGGCGGCCGCTAACGCCGTACTTGGGGTTGTAGCCGAACAGGTTGACGTAGTTGGCAAGGTCGTCCCGTTCCTCGTCCATGGCCTTCAGCACCTCGAACAGAGCGAGCACATCGTCGATGGCCCGGTGGCTGTTCTGCACCTTGTCCTCCAGCTCGTAGGCGATGATCGCGTTGGCGAGCTTGTGAGGGTAGGCGCGCCGGTCTTTGTAGACCGTCAGGCTGTCCAGCCAGTCGAGGTGCCCGGGATTGAAGCCCCGCAGCAGCTCCCGCAGAAAACAAGCGTCAAACTGCGCGTTGTGGGCTACCATCAGCACAGGGCCGGGCTTGACCAGCTTGAGGAAGCGGCTGACGGCCGTGCCACTCTGCACGCCCTCAGCCTCCAGCAGCCGGTCGGTGATCCCGGTGAGGGTGACGATGTTCTCGGGGAGCTTCTCACCCTCTGGCAGCTTGATGAAGGTGTCCATCTTGCCAGCGATCCGCAGGGCCCCGGTCTGTGTGCGCTCCACACGCAGCGCCGCGAGCTCGATGATCTGGTTGTCTCCCGGGTTGAGGCCGCTGGTCTCCGTGTCGAAAATGACGAGGGCCTTGTAGCGGTCGAGCAGGCTGGAGAGGTTACTCATGGGCCGCCTCCTTCTCCCGGATGGCCCGCAGCTTCCCGAGCAGGAAAGAGACCTCGGCCGCGAACTGCTCCCCGGTGGCGTAGGTGCCGCCGAACTGTTCGACCAGCTCCGCGACGATGGTGCCAGCTTCCTGCGGGCCGACTCCAGTGTCCTCGTCGCCATCCTCGACCGAGATCAGGAGATCGGAGTCCAGATAGCAAGCGGGGCGCAGGCCGCCGTAGCCGAAGTAGGCGATGTACCAGCTCAGCGAGCCATCGAACCAGACGAGGCGGGCGCTATGCTCGTACCCATTGGCGGCGGTGCTGTATGCGGTAGAGAGCCACCACCAGTCGTCGGCGTTAGGGATTACATCGCGGTTGCGCCGGTACTGGTCGACGGTCAGCGAGAAGATGGTGACGGTGCAGGTGCCGTAGTCCTTCAGGCCGTCGTCGGCCGTCAGGTCGAGCTCAGTCTGGAGGAAGGCGTTGGGGCCCTTCACGGCGTCGATCAGGTTGTCGAGGTATGGGCCGTTCATCCACTCTTTGCTGCTGGAGGTTGCGAAGTTGTTGCAGTTGTTCTCGTCAAAGGGCTTGTTCGGGATCAGATCGAGGCTCAAACAGAGGGTGCGGCCGCTGGCTTCGTGCTCCAGCGCGACCCATTTCTCGCCAGCATAAGGGAAGATGGTGCCGCGGGCGGCGGCCTTGAGAGCTTTCTTCATGGTTTTGCTCCTTTCGTTGTCTGCGGCCGGTCGTTCTGGCCGGGCCGCTGGTTTGGTAATGTCTCGCCGGCGCGCAGCCGGCTCTCACAATGCGGGCAGATGTAGCCGCCGCGGGGGATCTGCTGGTATATGCTCACATTCCAGTAAAGCCCGCAGCCGACGCACTTGAACTTCACGAGCTTCCACCCCCTTCCGAAGCCAGCGCAGCGAAGAAGGCCCGCCGGATGCGGTTGCGGTATTTCTTGCGGACGCGGGCCCGCTTCGCGTGGAGGGCGTAGTGGCGCCACTTGGGCGGGGCCCGGCGCAGTATGAAGTCGTCGAGCGTCTCGCTGAAGAAGTCCGCGAGCGTCCTGATGGCCTGAGCGGCCCACTCGATCATGCGGTTGATGGCCTCGATGATGTTGTCAAAGGCGTTGAGGATCCGTTGCACGGCCTCCGGGCTGAGCTTCATGCTGCTGGCGGCCTCTGCGACGCGCTCGACGGCCTCCTCGGTGGCGTTGGGGTAGTGGTCGGCCACGACCTCGACGAGGGCAGCGTGGGCGGCTCTGGCCCGCTGTGCGGCCTCATAGTCGGCGACCGTCATGCTGCCGTCGTAGGCGTAGAGGTTGGGCTCGTCCTCCGGGCCATCGACCAGCCGCTCGCTGAAGGGGAGGCCGGCCTCGGCCGCCTGCTGCCGGGCCGCTTCGATGTCGGCCCGGGCCTGCATGAGGGTGTCATCGTCGGCGAGGGCATTGGTGCCCCGCTCGTAGTGCCAGCGGATGCCGGCGGCGATGTCGTCGATGGTCATGTCGCCGAAGTGGCCGAGGTAGTAGCCGTTCAGGGCCACGGCCCGGGGGTCGAGGCGCAGGGCCTCGAGGGCGTCGTTGATGTCGCCGGTCTCCCACTCGTTGTTGCTGAGGTCGCTCCAGACGGTCAGGGCGTGCCACGAGCGGCCGGTGCGGTAGACGATCAGCCAGCCGATGCCGTTGCGGATCTCGTCGGCATACTCCCGGGCGATCTCTTTCAATGCTGCCATGCTGGTGCCTCCTCTCTGATGATGCGGGCGACCGTGACGAGGTCGTCGATGTCGTGCTTGGTGATGTAGGTGTCGGCCTTGGGGAGCTTGAGGTGCCGCAGCAGCGGCTCGGGCCCGTCCAGCAGGAAGGTGTGGACGGCCACGGCGTTCAGCCGGTAGACCGTCACCTCCACGATGCAGCGGCCGCCGTTGTCCTCCAGCTCGGCCGGGAACGAGGCCCGGCAGAGCAGCGAGGCGTCGAACTTCATGGCGTAGGTCATGATGCAGCACCCTCTCTCTCGGAGAGCCACTTGCCGAAGTCGCGCCGGATCTCTCGCTTGCTGGTGTAGCTGCGCGGGTTGAAGTACCCGCAGGAGAAGATCGTCACCTCGTAGAAGCTGTCGAGCAGCTCGATGGCGGTGGCTGCCGCTTCTGCGATGCTGTTGCACTCGTAGTAGGCGACAAGGATGCTGCCGCCGGGGCCCCCGTGGAGATCTTCGTCCACCTTGCAGCCGAAGCCGGTGCAGATCCCGTTGTAGGTCTTAGTCGTCATGGTTTTGCTCCTTTCGTCTTGGCCCGGACTCGGCCGGGGTGCTTGGCTTGGCTCCCTGAAAACGAAAAACACGGCCGCCGGCGGCGATCAGGAAGCGGCGCGGGTGCGCAGCTTGTCCATCTTCAGCGTCGGGGTCGTGTTCGTCTGTTTCATGGGGGCCATCTCCTTTCTTCGGCCCGGCGGTGCCGGGTGTTCTTGGCTACTGTGCGAGGGTTGCGACCGATTTCTTTCCCCTGCGCTTGAAGCTCTCACGGAGCCGCCTCTCGGCCAGCTCTGCGCTGTACCCCTCGCGCTGGTTGGCGTCCAGCTCGCCGGTCGCGCCGCGCTGGAGCTCCTTGTAGATCGTGGTGTAGTGGACGGAGAGGCGGGCCGCGATGTCGGCGGGCCGGTCTCCGATCAGGTACCACGCCTCGATCTTTTTCCTGTCCTCGAAGGTCAGGTAGCGGTACTTTCCCGTCGTTCTCACCTCCGTCTATGGGGTCGATATAAAAGAAAAAATGCACAGCCGACTCGGTTGAGTCTCTGTGCATTTAATAATAACGGGGGCGCAGCCGTTTGTCAATAGTAAATGCTAAAAAAGTCTAAAAAATTTTTCAGCGACTCAGAATGAGGGCGATCTCCTCCCGGAAAAGCTGCTCGGCGCACAGATAACCGAACATTTTCCGGGGGTAGTTGTTGATCCACGCCTCGGCGGCCTTTACCTCTTGGGGCGAGAGGGTGGCGAGGTCTGTCCCCTTCGGGACGAGTCGCCGGATCAGTCCGTTTTGGTTTTCATTGGTGCCGCGCTCGCTTGGGGTGTACGGGTGGCAGTAGTAGACGGTCGTGCGCTTGCCCTTCCCGCGGCGCTTGCTTTCGATGCCCTCAGCGTCAGCGAACTCGGTGCCGTTGTCGCAGGTGATGGTCACGAAGATCCGGGGGAACAGGGCGCCCAGCTTCCGCTCGATGCCGTTGAGGGCCCGGACGACGCTCTCGCTGGTCTTGTCCCTCATGGGGACGATGATCTCCCGGCGGGTCTTGCGCTCGGTCAGCATGAGCCACGTCCGCTTGAAGCCCTTGCCGCTCTCGAGGCTGTCCATCTCCCAGTGCCCGAAGGTCGTACGCGTGTCGACGATCTCCGGCCGCTTTTCTATGCTCTTGCCGGCCGGCTTGCGGGGGATGCTGCCCTCGGGCCGCTCGGGCTTCCGGCGGCGCTTGCCGTGCTGCGGCAGCATTTCCACGGTGAGATCATCGCCGAAGATCTCGCCCCTGATGTAGTTGTAGGCCGTACTTGCGCAGATGTGCACCCGGAAGGGCCAGCCCATGACCTCGGCCTCTCCGATGGCTGCCTCGGGGCTGTACTTCTCGTCCCGGATCTTGCCGATCAGGTAGTCGGCGAGCTCGTAGTCGTTGCCGATCTTCAGCTCCGGGCCCTTCGCCCGCAGGTTGGCCTCATACCGAGCCTGCGCCCCGTCGGGGTTGTATCGGATCTCGGTCGTGTAGTCGCTGTTCAGGTGTTCATAGGTGCACCGCTTGAGCTCCCGGTAGATGGTGGTGTAATGGACGCCGACCTCCTTGGCGATGTCCACGACCTTCATGCCGGCGCGCCTGAAGGCGTCGATCTGCGTGCGCTGCGTTGGTGTCAGGTGGCTGAAGTGTTTCCCCATGGTGATCCCTCCGTGAAATAGAAAAAAGGGCGGCCGGCTGGCCGCCCTTCGTTGTCATCGCCTGTTGTATGCCGCGATCAGTGCCAGCGTCTCGTCGTCTGTGACGATGTCCTCGAGCCGGCACTCCAGAGCGACGCAGACCTTGAGGAGCGTTTTCAGCTTCGCCCCCGCGATGTCTCGGTCGTCTTGCTCGTAGGTCTGGAGCACTCGGCTGTTGATGTCGGCCTTCTTGGCGAGCTGCGACTGAGACAGGCCGCGATCCTCTCGCAGCGCCTTCAGGCGTTTCCCGGTGGTGATCGTTTCCATGTTGAGCGCCTCCCCTTTTGTTTCGTGTGTCTTTACTATACAACATTTGTTGTATAAAGTCAAGAGGGGAGACAAGAGAAAAGCAGCGCGGCCGCTCTGGCTGCGCTGCTTTCATTCTTTTCCGAGCAGGTAGTAGATGGTCACGCCGAGGGCGTCGGCGAGGTGCTCGAGCTCATAGTCGGCGACAATGCGGTCGCCGGTCTCGATCCTGCTGATGGCCTTCTGCGTGATGTCGAGCCCCGCGATCTGGATCTTGTACGCGAGGCGCTCCTGCGAGATGCCGGCCCGCTCTCTGGCTGCGCGGACGCGCTCGCCTGAGATATTGCACCGGCCTTCTGGCCTGTATATTTTCAAATACGCGCCGCCTCCTTTTCTGCCACTTATGCCAAAGATGGGTAGTGCAAGTTGACAATAACACGCCGCCCGTGATAATATTATCCCAAAGATGACTAAATACTAAAAAACGCAATAGGACAGACGAAAAGGAGGTTTTTTCAATGGGTTTACGTTTCCGGCGCAGTATTAAGATCGCTCCCGGCGTCCGTGTGAACTTGAATAAAAAGAGCGCGAGCGTCACCTTCGGCCCGAAGGGCCTGAAGCACACAGTCAGCACGACCGGGAAAAGCCACACGACCGTCGGAGTGCCCGGCACGGGCCTGTCGTACACGACCAGTGGCGGCCGGCCGGCCAGCGTGCCGGCAGCACAGCGCCCCACCTCACCGAAAAGCAAAGCGGTCGTCCTGCCGTTGTGCATTTTCCTCGGGGTGCTCGGTGTGCACCGCTACTATGTGGGGAAGATTGGCACCGGGGTCATCTGGACGCTGACGGCTGGCTTCTTCGGGATCGGTTGGATCGTGGACATCTTCACGGTCGCCCTCGGCGGCTTCTATGATGTCAACGGCTATGTTGTCCGCTTCCACCCGACTGAGGCCGAGCTGGCCGCTGCTGAGGCGGCGCAGAGCGATGGCGGCGAGGATCCAGCAGAGGACGACGCCACAGAGGAATGAGTGCATAAACAGAAAGAGCCCGCCCGGGATCACTCCCGAGCGGGCTTTTTTGTGTGTTCTGACGGTTTCAGGGCTTCCGGCCGGCACCGATCCGCGCCGCGCCGGTGGCAAACTGCACAATTAGACCTTCTTGGTGTAGTCCAGCGAGATCCAGCCGGCCCCGCTCTTGAGCTTGCCCCACTTGGAGGCCCCGGGCCCGTCGCTCTCGGCGACGATGGTGTAGGTGCCCTTGTCGCGGATAGCCCCGTTGGTGCCGTAGTTGGTGCCGGGGCCCTTGCGGATGTTCAGCACGTCGGTCGTCACCTTCACGAGGTACGAGGTGGCCGTAGAGCTGCTGCTGGTCTTGATGTCTGCCGCGTCCGTCCACCCGTACACGGTGGAGCCTCCGCCGGAGACGGCGATCAGGTGGTAGGGGTGCGCCTTGCCCTTGGCGACGGCCGTGACCTTAGCCTTGCCGGGCTTGCAGCTCGACGCGCTCGTGGCCGTGGCGCTGACGTAGTGCTTGGAGCCGGTGAACTCCACCACGTCGCCGACCTTGATGCCGGCGGCGCTGCCGGTGGTTCCCCCGGTGGAGGGTGTGCTGCTGCCGGAGCCGATCCGGCGGTTGACCTCGGCCGCGATCTCTCCGTGGCGATTGTAGAGCCAGTCGCCCGGGCAGGCTTTCGCAGCGTAGTCCCGGTGCACGGTCATGTTACAGCCGTTCAGGTGGTTCATGCGGTCGTTTTTGTTGGTCGACCAGACGAGCTTCTTGATCCCGTTGCGCTTGCAGATGTCGGTCACGAGATCCAGCAGCGCGTCGTATGCCTTGCTGTTCACCGCATAGGGGTGAGTGGCGTCGCTGGCGACCTCGATGGTGACGGCGCGCTGGTCGTTGGCGTTGGACGATGTGCACCACGAGCGGTTGCCCTCGTCCACATAGAGGGCGATGCGGCCGTCGTTGCCGATGCCGTAGTTGCTGGACGCCTGCCGGCTGCTCTGAGCGAACAGGGCGCCGCAGCTCTCGACGGAGAGCTGGCCGGCCATACAGTGGATCGTGATGGTGTCGATCTTCTTGGTGCGCTTGCCCGAGTGGTTGGGGCTGAGCTTGGTGTAGGAGATCAGGGCGCTGTTACTCATGGTCGTCGTCCCCCTTCCCGTTGCTGAGCTCGTCGAGGGTCTCCTCGGTCAGCTCCTCGCCCGGCTTCAGGGCGATGCCGTCGATGTCCTTGGTGTTGGTCATGATGTGTTCCTCCTTCTTGCAGAATAAAGGGCGGGCCAGCCGGCCCGCCCTCTGCGTTGATTATTCCAGCGGCAGGTTGCCACCGTTGAGCTGGTTGACTGCTGCCTCGATAGCCGCGTTGATGGCCTCCTCGTCCACGGTGAAGCCCATGGACGCGAGGAACTCGAGGACGTACTTCTTCTTTTCCTCGCCGCGGCCCTGCCCCTTGTAAAGCTGCTCGGCAGCGGCGACGCCGATCTTCACCCACTCGAGCAGCTCCTTGCGCTGCGCGTCGGTGGTCTTGCTCTTGATCCACGGGATCAGGAACACGCTGACGCCTGCGGCGAGCAGCGCGATGACGGCGTTAATGACGGGGGTGATGTCGATCATGTTCATCCTTTTGCCTCCTTGTCTGATGTGGTTGTGGTGGTGTACTCTCCGACGCCGGCCCCGCTGATGGGGTTGCCATCAGCGTCGAGGCCGTGCCGGTTGCGGCTGATCTTCTCGGTGGCTGACTTGGCCGCATAGCTCACGAGGTAGCCGATGCAGGCCGTGAAGATGGTGGTCGTGACATCGCTGGCGGTCTGCTGATCGCGGAAGGCCAGCACATAGGACGCCACGGCCGCGGCAGTTGCGACGAGGACGGCCCACGCCGCCAGTTTCTTCGAGAACTCCCACGGCCTGCGTCGGGCCTTGGCCTCCCGCTTGCGCCGGTATCTTCCCATGGGTGTCACCTCCCTCAGTAGATGGCCTTGATCCCCTGCTCCGTGAGAAAATCCTTCTGCTCGTGTTTGATTTTCCGCGCATATTCGAGGGCCGCCTCCGTCTCTCCGTTGGTGTGGCCGTTTTTCATGGCCGTGGCCGTGGCTTCGCCGAGCGCGATGGCGGCCCCCACGCTGCGGACGAGCAGCACCTCATTTCTTTCTCGGGCAGCGTCGCGGCGGTCGAGCTCCTCGTCTCTCTTTGTGAGCCGCCTCTGGATCATCCAGAAGCACAGGCCGGTGATAGCCGAGGGGATCCCCATGATTGCCACGAGCTGCGCGATGTCCAATTCAATCATCTTGCACCTCTTGAAGTTAGGGGGCCGCGACTTGCGCGGCCCCCTTGGTTTAGGCTTCCTCAGTCGCCTCGTCGTAGAAGCCCATCTCGACGAGGTACTCGTGGACTCGATCCTTCAGGCCGGCGGGGACGGTCTCCTCGCCGATCTTGCCGAGAATGATCTCGCCAGCATACAGTCGTACCAGCATTTCGCGCACCTCCTTTCCACAAACGTGAATTAACACAAACACGACGATCCGGGCGATCATTTCGACGCCACGGCCGCCGCGGTGCCCGCGGTTTTGGCCTCCTCCAGAGCCTTCTCGACGGCAGCGCGCAGGCCCTTCGGCACGCTGTCGATGGTCATGGTGCTGCCTTCCTTCAGCAGCTCTCCGACGTACAGCTCGACGATCTTACTCATAGGTCACGCCCCCTTCTCCGTAGATGACGGCGGCGAGCTCCATGATGCAGCCTTTCAGCAGCTCGATGGTCTCGCCCTGTTCGGCGATGGTCTTGTCCTTCAGCTCCTCGCTGGCCTTTTCCTCGTTCATGGCCGCGATGCTGTCCTCTTTGTGTCTAATCATGCAAAGTTACCTCCCACAGACTGAATATAGCAGGCTCCCTCAGCGGATCCGCGGAGGAGCTTGGCCTTGATCTTCACGCCCCAGCTCGCGGCGGTCTTGGTCTGGTTGGTGAAAAAGTGCTTCTGACTGGTCAGGGCCTTGGTGGTGATGTCCTCCCATGTGGGCTCGGCGTCGTTGCCGTTGTTGCAGATCCAGACCTGAAGGGTGCTGCCGGTCGGGAAGCTGCCCTGAATGTTGACGAGGGCCTTGGTCGGCATATCGTCGGCCGCCATCGCCACGGTCTGCTCGAACTCGACCGAGTGCATGGCCTTGTCGAAGGACAGGGTGCGCACGGTGCTCTCGTTCTTGGCGTCGGTAGCGGTGATGGTCAGGGTGTGGTCGCCGTTCAGCAGCTTGAGCCACTGGTCGGCCGTGATCTCGAGCTCGTTGGTGTCGCCGAGGGTGGCCGTGTAGGTGCGCAGCGTGGTGGTGTCCAGTTTCTCCACGACCGTGACCTGATGGCCGTCGGCGTCGGTGACGGTGTACTCGTAGGAGGGCGGCGTGGTGGTGAAGCTGCCGAGGTCGGTGTCGCTGCCGCTGATGACGGGCGGCCGGTTGTTGGTGACGGTGCGCACGGCGCTGGTGGTGTAGGCGCTCTCGGCCCCGGCGGTGTCGTATGCCTTGACGCGGTACTGCACGCTCGTCCATCCGTAGGTGATGGAGTCCGTGTAGCTCCGGGAGCTGCCGCTGTAAATCTGCGCCCATGTGCCGTCGTCCACCTTGCGCTCCAGCTTGTAGCCGGCGAGGTTGCCGTCGGGATCGGTCGACTGTCCCCACGAGATGCTCAGGTTTTCGCCGCCGATGACCTCGCTCGGGACAGTGATGGTGCCGGGGGCCGTGGGCGGCTGGTTGTAGACGATTGTGTAGCAGCCGTCCGAGTCGGTGGTATCGGAGACCAAGAGATCGGATGACAGATTACAAGCGGGGCGCAGGCCGTAGTAGCCGTAGTAGGCGTAGTACCTGCGCAGCGCGCCATCGCTCCAGACGAAGCGGGCGTCGTAGGCCGACCCGGCATAGGCGTCCCGCAGCCAGTAGTACCACGCCTGATTGGCGTCGACATCATAGTTGGAGTTGGCAGCGGCCGAGGCCGAGACGGTAGCGATGCGGCTGGAGTTGTCGCTGAAGATCGCCAGCTTGCTGCCGCACACATGGTCGCCCGAGAGGTTGACCTCGGTGCAGGACAGGGGGAAAACCTTGTCCACGCAGGTCTCCGTCCCGCCGCCGTCAGTGGAACTCTTGCCGACGGTGATGGTGGTGGCGAGCAGGGCGGCCCGCTCGTTGGCCGTGAAGCCGTTGAGGAAGCCGGCGATGGTGTTGTAGGCGTTGTAGCCGCTCCAGACGTGGGGCGAGTCGGGGGCCTGATCCGCCGAGTGCTGCGCGGTGTACCACCGGCCCGCGGCTGCGTCGCTGTTGAGCCACTGGCGCAGGTTGGAGTAGATGTAGCGGTTATTGCCGTAGTTTCGGCGGTCGCTGTTGCCGTTGGCCGGCTCCATCGCGTCGAAGCACAGCAGCTTGATGATCTGGTTGGTCACGAGGGTGACGCTGTTGGCGGGGTAGCCGGCGTGGTTTTTGTCGGCCTTGATCCAGATGATCGGCGCGCCGTAGAGGCTGCCGAACTTGATTTTTGCCTTGTTGGCAAGGCTTCCGAGGGTTTGAGGCATGAGTCTTGTCTCCTTTCGGTAGGTTTTAGCTCCGGGAAGTATGCGAAGAAATAGGCGTCCATGTTCTGCCGCAGGTGGTAGGTGTTGCCGTGCGAGATGTGGCCCGTCCAGCTTGCGTAGGATTGGCCCACGCTCTCGAGCGTCATCTTGCCCCTGTCCACGAGGCCGCGGAACTTGCGGATCTTCCGCTTCATGTTGTCGATGCTCTTGGCCCTCACCTTTCTGACCACCTTGCCGGTGCTCGTGAGGTAGGTGTGGAAGCCGAGGAAGTCGATGCCATTCTTGAGCGGGAAGATCTGCGTCTTGCCGTTCAGGCGCAGGCCCAGCGGCTTGATGTGCGCCTCGATCTTCTTGAGGATCTCCCGGAGCAGCAGCTTGTCGCTGCTGATGATGTAGAAGTCGTCCATGTAACGGCCATAGACGAGGCCGAGGTCATCCCGCAGCCAGTGGTCGAAGTCGTCCAGATAGAGCAGGGCGAGCAGTTGGCTCGACTGGTTGCCGATGGGGATCCCGGGGTCTGGCGTGCTGTCGATGACGATCCAGAGCAGCCACTCGACGAAGTCGATCAGCTCCTCGTCAGACAGGAAGGCCAGAGCCTTGCGGGCCTTCTCGAAGCAGACGACGTGCAGCAGGGTGTAAAAGAACTTGGAAAAGTCACCTTTCAGCACCCAGCCCTCGGCGTAGTCCCACTCCTCCATCGGCCGGTATGGCAGGCCGGCGGCCCGCCGGGCCTCCTCGTCTGCTGCCTTCCGGCTGAAAAAGTAGTGGCGCATGGCGTCGGCCAGACGGTCGAGGCCGTCGTGGGTGCCTTTGCCGATTTGTCCGGCATAGTTATCCCGGATGAAGCGCCGGGAGAACACGGGCTCGAGGACGTTGTCGCAGAGCGAGTGCTGGACGACTTTGCCCTCGAAGTCTATGGCAAGGACGAGCCGCTCCTTGGGCTCGTACACCTTGAAGGGATAGTAGGGCCCGAAGGTGTACTCCCGCCGCTGGAGGCGGTCAGAGAGGTCGGCCGTGCGCTCGATGGCCTCCATGCGGTAGCGCATGGCCGTGGGGTTGTCCCGCTTCCCGCAGCGGGTCTTGCGGTATGCTTTGTATAGCGAGTTGAAGCTGTTGACGATATTCTCCATGTGAAAAAATCCCTGCCGTCGGCAGCTCCGGCCACGCTTTGCGTGCGCCGCCGGGAGCATCGGCAGTCCTGTGTTTACCCATGGCCGGGCCGGTCATACGGCGCCGGGTGCGGGAGGGATACGCCTTCCTTGGATGATGGTGCACAGTGTTCGCCGGCCGTCTCCGGCCGGTTAATAAGTCGGGCTATCCATCGAAGCGGGGCGCAGGCCGTTGTTGCCGTTGTAGGCGTTGTTCCTGTTCAGCGTGCCATCGTTCCTGACGTTGCGGGCGTTGTTGGCCGACCCGGCACGAAAAAACAAGGCGTACCCCACGGGCTGCCTATTGATGACGCGCCTGCGCGTCCATCTTGGCGGCCCTTTCTTTATCGGATTTGTACCATTTAGCGGTCTGATTTTTGACGCCGGCCGCCATCCGCGACCAGTGTGCAAAGGCGTCGTCGCCGAGCCCGCTGAGGATCTCGTGGGCGAGCTCGATGTGGTGGATCAGCTTCCGGCAGTTGCGCAGAGCTGAGCGTTGCGCCCGGTATCGCAGCTCCCGCTCCTGCGGGTCGGTCAGGAGCAGGTCGTTGGCTTCCATCAGGTCGGCGACGAGGTCGCTGGCCTCGTTCATCATCCGTTGCGCCAGCCCGAGCCGTTCCTTCTTGGGGAAGATGTTCGGGTTGCGCGTCTTGATGTAGGTGTGCTTCTCGAGCTCCTTGGCGTCGCTGATGACCTGCATCTCCGGGAGCTTTTCACGGCCGAAGGGCGGGCGGCCTACATTGGCCCGCTCGTATGGCCGCGAGTGTCCGTTGCTTGCCGTAGTACCTCACCTCCTCCCCTTTGATGGTGATCCTCGCGCCGGTGCCGTCGTAGGCGGTGCCCTGAATGACGATCACGCCGTCCTCACGCTTGCAGCATGAGCAGGGCAGCGCCAGCTCGACAAACAGGTGCGCGATGATGCAGGACGCCTCTGCGGGCGGGATCGGCGTGTAGCCGTAGCCGTCCATGGCTTAGCACTCGAGGCGCTGAAGCGTAGCGTTCCAGACGCCAGAGGTGAGGGTGATGCCGTCCAGATTGGCAAAAGTGATCTGGAAGGGGTTGGTCGTGATGTCGCCGAACACAGCGTCCCACAGGGTCGTGATCTTGCTGGTGTTCTGCTGGACGACGTTGCTCAGGTCGATCACGGCGGCCGCGGCCTGCTGCGCGATCTCGACCGCCTGCTGCGCGAGGAGGATGGCCTGATTGGCCGTGGCCTGCGCCGCGAGGGCGATGGCCTTGTAGTTTTCGTAGTCCTCCTTGGTGGCGTAGGCGTCCGCGGGGATGTAGGCGGTCACGTTGGTGGCCGTGCCGATGGCGGTGACGATGTCGATGGTTTTCTCGACGATGGTGGCGCCGCCGGTCGGCGGGATCCACTCGGCGAGGTCGCCGCAGTTGCCGTAGCAGTACAGCACCTCGCCTACGTCCTCGTCGGGATCGTCCGCATAGAGGCCGAGCTCGCGGTAGTAAAAGCCGTCGTTGGTCTGGTCGTTGGTGAACACGCCGCCCACGGTGACGGTGCCGTCGCCGTTCACGACGCATTTGGTGATGTCGATGGTCGCCTTCGGGCTGACCACGCCGGTGAGGGAGCGGGGCGTCTGGCCCTCCTCGAGGTAGCCGTCGCCGAGGACGATCTTGGTGTAGTTGATCTGCTGGCCCGCCACGCCCTTCGCCAGAACGAGAAGGCCCGCGGCGGTGATGTCGTTGTTGATAAATGCGGCCATGTCTTTCTCCTTTCCTTAGTCTGAAGCGAGGACGCTGGTGCCGATGGTGACGGTCTCCCGGTTGTTGTCGTGGACGACGGCCCCGTGGTAGAGGTGGATCTCGTCCGTCCCCATGACGTGCCGCTCCTCGCCGTGCTCTCGCACGGCCATCCCGGCATAAAGGAACATCTCGCCGGTCAGGCAGATCAGGATCGCGTCGAGCCATGCGCTGCGCCGCTTCACGGTGCGCAGCAGCGAGAGGAACAGGTCGAGGTTTTCGTTGACGAGTCCCGGGTTGTCGCTCAGCACCTTGAAATGGTAGGGCTTGCCGCCGTACTGATACCACTCCCTGACCTCGCCGGTGCCGAAGTAGTCGGCGATGATCTGCGCCACGGCGTAGGGGGTGCCGAGCTTGGCATAGACGCGGTCGCTGTTGCGGATGACGGCCCGCTTGGTCTCGATGGGCGCGGTGCTGTCATACCACTGGATGTTCAGCTCCCACGCCATCTCGTCCAGCTCGGCCTCGCTGAGCTGGTCGATCTTGTCCCACCTGCTCAGCAGCTTCAGACGGGCGAAGGCGTCCCGGGATAGGGTGTCGCAGCCGGCGGCCAGCCCGCGGTCGGCGCCGTCCTGTGCCATCCACGAGGGCAGGAGCTTGATCATCTCGACTTCGCTGAGTCGCATTTAGACCACCTCGCTCTCTGTCTTATGGCTGACAGTCAGGTGCCCGCTGAACTTGGCGACCTGTGTGTCGCTGACGGGTGTGTAGACCGGCTTGGTCACGTCCACGCGGAAGGCGCCGGTCAGGTTTTCGCCCCACGACGGGCAGAGGATCCGCTTGCGGAGCTGGTCGGGGTTGATGTCCCGGCCCAGCGCGCCCACCTGCCACTCGTTGTAGCGGTCGATGGCGCCGCCGGTGCCTTCCACATTGGCGACGACCTCGGCCTCCGTCTCGGGGGTGGTGTAGTAGACGATCTCGATGTCGTAGGTGATGACCTCGGGCGCCACGGCCTTGACCACGTCGGTGAGCGGCCGGATGTCCGAGGCGTTGCACGCCTCCAGCACCTTCTCGAGGATGCTCTCGTCGGGGACGGCGCCGCCCTCCAGCAGGGGGACGATCTTGACACAGCCCTCGAGGGTGCGGGTGATGGTGATGTCGAGGCTCGTGGCGTCCGCAAGGGCGCCCTTGAGCTCGATGGTCAGCAGGTCGTCGGTGTAGTCCACAGTGTAGTCGGCGTCCTCCACGCCGGCCGTGCTCTCCCCGTGCTCCTTGACGATCAGGGTGCCCGGCAGCAGCCGGCCGCCGCCGATGAAGGCGTGGCCGTCGTAGACCGTGAGGGTGCGGCTGATGGTTTCCGTCTCGCTGACGGCCCGGGCGTCGATGATGGAGCTGTCGGCCGTCATGGCCCAGTAGATGTAAGCCTGTTCCGGCCCGGCCGTAGACCGGGACGCCGGCGCCAGTCGGATGCGCTCGCGCAGCCGGTTGTCGCCTTCCTCGGTGTAGGGCTCGCCGTCGTCGCCGCCGGCCGTCGCCGTGATGTTGGTGACGCTCTCGATGTAGGGGATCAGGTCGACGAGGGTGGTGATGGTGCCCGGGGCATACCCGTTGTACTCGGTGCCGTTGCTGACGGCCGAGGTCGGGATCTCCACGGAGTAGGCGCCGGCCTGAAGGACGGCGATCTCGTCGGTGGCAAAGTAGTGGTCGCTGTCCGGCGTCACCTTCGTCCACTTCGGGATGATGATGTTGTTGGGCTGCGGCGTGCTCACGGAGAAGCGCATGGTCGTCTTTGCCGGGGATCCTTCCAGCCGGTGGACATCCAGCCGCTCGCCGATGGCGTCCAGCACCTCGCCCCGCGCATAGCGGAGAAGGGTCTGCCGCCCGGTGTCGTCGAGGCTGTTGTAGAGGGCGACGAACACGGCCACGAGCCCCTCGCCGAAGATCCGGCGCTCGTCGCCGGGGTACAGAGGCTCGCCGGCGCCCTTTTCGAGCGCAGCGATCAGGGTGTTGTAGATGGTCGTCGCGTCGGTGGTGGTGAGGTGGATGTCGTCGCCGTAGGTGTTGGTCTCGTCGCTCATGCTGTTCACCTCCTTCAGAGTGTGTTGTTGTCAATGCTGGCCCGCAGCTCGAAGTCGCCGGTCTGCGCGACCAGCGCGACCAGATCGGACGAGCTCAGGCGCACGCGGGGCTCGTAGGTTTCCACGACGAACTCCACGTCGGCGGCCAGATCGTTGGCGGCCGTCCCGCTCGGCTTGTCGATCAGGGTGCGGTCGATCCCCTTGATGCGCTCGTATGGCACCTCGCCGCGGATGGTCTTTAGGAGGTTTTGCACGCAGGTCTCGGGCGCTGCGTTGCCGCTTGCTTTCATGGGATCACCTCGCTTTAGGTCAGTTGGGTGTTGTTGGGTTTCTTTGCGGCTTTGTCGCTGCTGGATGCGCCGACGGTGATGGCGCTCAGGCGCGGGCCGACGCCGGTGGAGACTCCAGCCGGGGACGAGCTGCCCCCGTTGGAGCTGCCGGCGGTCGCCTTCTTGCTGCTGGCCTCCTCAGCGAACTCCGTCAGGTTGATGGTGATCTTGCCCTTGAGGATCCGGCCGAAGTTGTCGACCGTCGTGTCGCCGAGGCTCACACCAGTGAGCTGAAGGTTGGCCGGGCCGAAGCGCGTGCCGCCGAGGTAGAAGGGGGCGTACTGGCCCACCAGCGCTGTCCACGACTCGTACTCGCCGCGGACATCGCAGCCCACGGCGACGCCGAGATCGAAGTCGAAACTCATGCTCTGGAGCTTGAGCGCCTTGGTCTTGGTGGCCGGGGATCCCGCCTTGTCGTCGCTGTTCTCGGTGTCCAGCTCCACGCTGGCCGAGACGCCATTCAGGGCGGCGATCCGCTCGGGGGAGACGCCCCATGTCTTGCCGTTCCACGATGCCATGACGGACATGATGCTCGGCCTCCTTCCTTAGTGCGGGCCGGTTGTCTCTCCGTGCGGTGCGGTGTGGGTGTGGCTGTTCAGGCTGATGCCGCTGGCCGTGACATCGGCCGACGGTACGCTGACGCCCTTGTCCTGCACGGTGAGCGCGCCCTTCTTGATGGTGATGTCGCCGGGGACGATGCCGGGCCACTCCCCGTCCATGCGGGAGAGGATCAGGCCGGTGCCGTCCTCGAACATAGCGTAGGCGACTTCGACGCCGGGGCTCAGGTTTCCCATGTCCCCGCGCAGATACCACGGGATCGTCAGCGGCCTCGTGACGAGGCTGTCGGCGGTGCTCGGGAGCACCCGGGCCGTGGTCTTGTCGCCGTTTCTGTCGGGCTCGCCCTCGATGCTCGAGATCTTGCCCTTTTGGATCATTTGGGTGTTGCTGTTTGGCATGGTCAATATCCCTCCAGAGGCTTGCGCAGATAGAGCTTGCTCCGGGTCTTGACGTAGTCGTGCCGGATCCGGCTCACGAAGGCCGTGCCGTCCCACGAGGCGACGCCCTCGGTGGAGAGCGTCACCACGGAGCCCGCTGCATACTCGCGCAGCAGCGTCCCCGTCCAGAGCGTTGCGACGGTCGCCTCTTTGTTGGCGTCCCGGAGCAGGCCCTTAGCGAAGCGGTCGGCCTCTGCTTGGTCGGTCATGCGGAAGGGGAGGATTTTGCGCAGCACCTTGTCGCCCCCGGCCGGCGCCGAGAAGGTGCCGGTCAGGCCGCCGTTGACGGCCTCGGCCGAGCCGTAGGCGTAGGCGCCCTCGTCCCGGTACTCGAAGTCGTTGGCCGGCGTGATGGTGATGGTGTCGACGGGCTGCTGGCCCTCCATGTATGCCTCGTCGTAGACGACCAGCTTGCCGTCATAGACTAAAAAAGCCGCGCCCTCGAGGGTGCAGCGTGCCTGAAGAAAAGCGAAGTCGGGGAGGTTGTTCTGCTCGACGTAGTCGTAGGTCTGGTCGGTGATGCCGTAGGTCTCGACCGTGAGGCCGTGCCGGCCGGCGATCTCTTGGATCAGTTGCAGGAACTTGACCTTTTCCCACGACTTGCTCCTCTTGTCCTTGGTGGATTGCGGGGCCGAGTAGGCCCGCAGGGTTATGAGGCCGGACTCGGGGACGACGCTCTCGACGAACATCTTGCCCGTCTTGGCGGCGCCGTCCTCGACGGCGATGGTGTCGCCCTTCTCGGGGCTCCACCTGTCCCACAGCTCCCGGGTGTCGTTGAGCTTGAGCAGCAGCTCGTCGCTCTGCTTGTCTGCGTACATATCGTGGTAGCAGCGGTGGACGCTGATCTCGGGGTAGATGTCCGTCCCCTCGTAGATGATTTTCACGGGGCAGGCTCACCTCCTCCACGGCGGCAGGGTGTCGGGCGTCTCCACAGTCTCGACGATGGGGATCCGCACGGCCTCGCCGCCCTCGAAGATCAGCACGTCGCAGAGGTCGCGGTTGGCGTCGATGATGGTGCTCGCCATCCGCTCCTCGTTATAGGCTGCCAGCGCGATGCTGTCGAAGGTGTCGCCGCCCTGCGCGGTGTAATCAATATAGCCGACTATCCGCTGTGACATAGGCGCCGCCCTCCCTTCTTGCGAGTGCTTCGAGGATGAAGTCGATGAACTCCGGCTCCAGATCCCGCAGCTTTCGGATCAGGGCGTCCTCGTCGGTGTTTCCGTCGACCTTGATCGTGGGGCTGAAGGACAGGCCGCTCAGGTCATAGACCACGGACGTGCCCGAGCCGGAGCTGATGGGCTCATAGCTGCCCTCGTCCATAGCGCCGAGCATTTCGCCGGCGCGGGCCCAGTAGGACAGGTTTTGCGCCCTATATGCAGGGTTGAAGCTGATGACGGCCTCGGTCGGGTAGCGCGGATCCTCGCCCGCGATGGACGGGCCGCTCGTGAAGCCGCCGGTTGCGAAGCCGGAAGCCCCGCCGCCCCCGCCGCCGCCGAACAGGCCGGCGATGCTGTTGAAGACGCCTGCGCCGAAGCTCACGATCTTGCCGATGACGCTGGCGATGGTGCCGAGCACCGACGCGATGGGCTGAAGCAGCCCCAGCAGGGGGCTCAGGATCGGCATGATGGCATTGAGCAGCGACATCAGGGGCGGCAGCAGCGCCTCGACGATCTGCATGAGAGGGGGCACGAGGGGCATGATGACGCTGTTGACGATCTGAAGCGCGACCTCGAGCAGCGGTGTGATGACAGGCAGCAGGGCCGAGATCAGGCTGGTCAGGACGGGCAGGATCGTCGAGATGATCTGCGTCAGCATTGGCAGGATCGAGGTCAGGATGCTCACGATGGGCGGGAGGATGGCCTGCACGATCTGCATCAGCGGCGGGAGTAGCTGCTGCGCCAGCTCGAGGAGCGGCGGCAGGAAGGCCGAGATCAGCTGCGAGAGCAGCGGAAGCAGCCCGGCGGCCAGTTGCGAGACCATGGGGAGCACGGTCTGGAGGGCCTGCCCCATTCCCATGAGGAATTGCTGCACAAACGGCATACAAGCGTTGAGCGTTTCCGTGATGACGGGGGCGATGGCCTCGAAGGTTTCCCGCAGGATCGGCGCCAGAGCCGTCAGGGTGTTAGCGATCATGGACGCCATCGGCAGCAGCGAGACCTCGGCCGACCTCTTGATCGCCTCGAAGGCGCTGCCGAGGTCGTTGTACTTCACGTCGTTGATCTGCTGGAGAGCTGCCGCGCCGTCGTAGGCTGCGGTCTCGATACTCGCCAGCACCGGCAGCACGCCGGCCTCCAGATCCTCGAACTGTGTGCCGAACAGGGCCACGCCGGCCGCGTTGCGGGCGAGGGGGTCGTCCATGCTGTTGAGGGCTTCGACGGTGTCGAAGAACGCGGCCTCCGCGGTGTCTCCACCTGCGGCGAAGGCTGCGAACATTTTGTCGGCGTTGAGGCCGAGGCTCTCGAAGGCTTCCCGGCTTGTGTCGCTGCCGTCCTTCGCTCTGATGTTGAACTCCTTGACGGCGTCGCCGACCTTGTCGATGGAGAACAGGCCGGCGTCAGCGCCCTCCACGAGGGTGCCGATGAACTGGTCGGCGCTGAGGCCGAGGGCCGCAAACTGCGGGCTGTACTCGTTCAGGGTGTCCAGCAGGTCGCCGTTTTTGTCTGCGCCGTTCTGCGCGCCCACGGCGATCAGGCCGTAGGCTTCCTCGGCGTCGATGCCGAAGTTTTTCATCAGGGCCGACGCTGCCCGGGCGCTCTCGCTGACATCGTAGTCAAACACGTCCCGCAGGTTGAAGCCGGCGGCGGTTGCCCTCTCCAGAGCTTCGCCGGTCAGGTCGCTGGCCTGCTGCGTTGCAGCCAGACCGTCGGCCACGTCGGCGAAGTCATCGCCGAGCCCTTGGGCGTAGATGTTCTTGACGCTTTCGCCGAGCGCGTCCAGCTCGTCGCCGGTCGCCCCGGTTGCCGCCGAGAGCTGATTGATGGCCGTGTTGTACTCGTTGCCGAGGTCGGCCAGATAGGATCCAGCGTCGGCCACGGCCTTCGCAGTCAGTACGGGAATTGAAGTTATTGCCGCGACAACTGCGCCCGTCTTGAGTTTTTTGGCAAGGTTGTCCACATACTTTTCGGCCCCCTCGATCGACTTTGCGAGGCTTGGGTCAATCACACCCGCAAAGCTAACGACCGCTTCTATAACTTTGTTCTTTGCCACTTCTTCACCTCCTTGCGTTGTTGTGTTGGATTGGGGTATAATTATCCCAAAGGTGACTAAAAGTTGCCGAGAAAGGGGCGATATTATGGGTCTGATTTCTAAACTGTTTGGCAAGCCAGAACACCCGCAGAAGAAAAAGCCTAAAACTGTGAGAAGTGGAGATTGGGAAGCGCTCATAAACGAGGAGGGGGCGCCTGTTATGCTCTACAAAAAGGGCAAAGAATGGCTTGACTCCTCTGAAGCATGGGCGTCGCCCTCTCGGGCCTTCTTTCTGCATATCGGTTACGATGGAAACGCTAACGAATGTATAGCGTTAACAAGGCAGGCCGAGGGGATTAGGTGCAGGCAGATGGACGAGGGTGTTGAGTCGGTGGTCGTTACTGATGCCGGTATTGCGTATGTCCTGACCGAAGAAGGAAATCTTTACACACTGACACCAGAAAAAAGCGGGCAGCGGCATTTGCTCGACGATCGACCGGACGCCTTCATTTTGACGCCAGTGTTTTGCGCCGTTGTTTCTGATGTAGAGCCGGAGCTCGTCATCGTGAAGGGTGTTAGTTTCCTCACAGGTAAGACATGGCAACGAAAGATACGATATAGCTGGCCGGAAAACGGAAACAATGTTTCGGTATCGGCTACGCAAGAATGCGAGTATATCGTCATAACAGTGCCAGACGGTGGTCGGCATTTTCTGACCACCGAAGGATCTCCCGTCAATCTTCAAAACAGCTAATCAGCTCACCAGAGGTTTCGGCCTCTGGTGTTTTTATTACCTCCTCCTATGCGGCCTTATGCGGGGGATCCTCGGCTTCGGGATCTTGGCCCGCTGCTTTTTCGCCTCCTCGGCCGCTTCGTAGTATTCGAGCAGGAAGTCGGTCAGGCGTTCCCGTCGGAGCTCTCCGACTGAGATGTGGAAGGCTCGGGAGTAGTCTCGGACGAGCTCTCCGAGTCGTTTTGCTCGGAGGGTGCCCCCGACCTCGTTGTGGTAAAATTTCGGCCGATCCTCACCAGCTCCATGACATCGGGCCCGCTGATGCGCTCGAGGTCGGCGATGTCGATGTCGGGGTTGACGGCGGTGATCGCCATCATAGCGAGGTAGAGGTGCATGGAGTAGTCGAGCTCGGTGGCGCCGGCGCTGCCGCCCGCCTTGTGGGTGGTGGCGCGCAGCTTCAGCGCCTCGGCCTCGGCGAACATTCCCACGGTGATTGCGCCGGTGTCATAGGTCAGGGTCTTGACCTTTTTGCCGTTGATGGTGATGGGGTTGCTGAGTGTCAGCTTTTCCATGGTCGTTGTCTCCTTTCGTTGATAAAAAGAGGGACGCCGCCCACCTCGGGCGGCGCCCATCTGTTGTTACAGCACGCTGCGCAGGTCTTTGACGTAGTCCACGCCGCCGATGCGCATGATGGTGTTGAGCTGGTCGATCAGACAGAACTCCTCGCCGGCGACGAAAACCTGATAGCGGCTCACGGCCAGCGTGACCTCGTTCTCCGAAGGATTGCCCGGATCCACGGACAGGCCCGGGATCAGCTTCGGGACGCAGCGCATGAACGCCTTGCAGCCTTCGGTCTTGGTGGAGCCGTCGGCGTACTTGACATCCTGCGCCCATCTGACCTCCAGCGTCTTGCTCTCGAGCTGCACCATGGAGCGCAGCCCCTTGTCGATGCCGATCTTGGTGATGGCAGCTTCCATGCCTTCGATCTGGCCGGTCATGGGTGCGGTGTAGGTGCCCATCGCCTTATAATCGGCGGTTACATGGGTGACGGCCGGCAGGGTGATGGTCACGTCCTTGGCGACGAGGACGCCGTTGATGTACACGGTGTCGGCGAGGATGGGGCCCTTCAGGTCAAGCCACAGATTTGCCATTACTCGTCACCTCCTTCGTAGTAGACAGAGAAGCCGGCGTCGGTGTATGCGACGTACACGCTCGCAGACTTGAGGGGCGGGGTCGGGGTGACGGCGATGTCCCAGCGGAAGTCGCCGTTCATGATGTCGGTGGTGCTGTTCTCGCTCTCGAGGAACACGATCTGCGGCTCGCCCAGCAGCGCGCCCATGCTGACATACCCGTCGAGCTTCTCCTGCTCGCGGTTGATGATCTCGTCCTTGAGCGCCCGGGTCATGGGCTCGTCGATGCGCGGGCTCCACTCCCTCTGGAAATCGTTGGTGATGTGCATGAGCATACGCATGGACACGTCGAAGATCGCCCGGGGATCCACGTCGGCGCCGTAGGTGTAGGCGGCGGTGTGGTCGCCCCACAGCACCCACTCGCCGCCCCATGCGACGGCCGTGCTGATGCCGTTCTGCGTCAGCTCCTTGCCCTCCTGCTGGCTGAAGCCGCGGTTGGTGGCGTTGGCCCCAAAATACTGCTTGATGATGGGGATCGCCTTGTTGCCGCAGGTCTCCATCGGCACGCTGTTGTGGCTGAAGTCGGCCCGCATGAGCTCGACCACGGCCAGCGTGCTCAGGTGGTAGATGTTGCCGAGGTTGTCGACGCCCTGCGGCCAGTAGACCTTCGACCGCTCGCCGGTGAAGGCGTTGTTCTTCTTCCACGCGATGGCCTTGGTGATGGTGTCGACCGCCTGCGCGCTGCTGTCCACGAGGGGCAGGTCAGCGACGACGAAGGCGTCCCAGTGGCCGTTGATCTTCTGGCTGGCGGTGAGCATGGCGTTGTAGACCGCCGGGCTCTGGCTCCAGCCGGGGGCGGCGATCAGGTTGCAGACCGCGAACTGCTCGGGGTAGAGCAGCGCGATGGAACTCAGGCCGCTGTACTCGCCGCCGGCCGTCACGCCGCCGATGATGTCGTCGTCCTCGATGGCGCTGTCGTCCACCTCGTAGAAGCTGGCCGTCAGGGTGCCGGTGAGCGGGGAGTCCGCGATCAGGCTGGTGATGATGACGGTGCCCTTGGTGAAGTTATAGTCCACAGCGTAGTCGGTGCCCTCGGCGTAGTCGCCGCCATCGCTCTTGGCGATGGTCAGGGTGTCGAGGATGATGGTGGAGCTCGCAAACTCGGCCCGGCCGCCCGTGAAAGAGAGCTGCTTGGTGGTCTCGGTCGCCTTGCGGTGCTTGCCCGCAGACGGGTCGAGGACGTTGATGACGTAGATGGGGCCGATGTTCCCGAGGGTGTTGTTGAAGTGCGCGTTCATGACCTCGCAGAGCGTAAAGGTGCCCCAGTCGGCCGCATAGCCGAGCTTGCGCTGCGCGTCGATCATGTTGCTGAGCTTGATGGGCTCATTGATGACGCCGGCGTCTGCGAAGCCGCGCACGAGGTTGACGGGCGCCGTGCCGATGTAGACCGGCGTGGTGCCCGCCTGCACGGCGCTCTGTGCCACAGTCTCGCCGATGTGGCCGTATGCGCCGTAGAGGTATTCGTTTGCCATCTGCTTTTCCTCCTTTGCATAAAATTAGAGCAGCCGGCTGGCTGCCCTTAAAGCAGGTGTTGGTAGTCCTTCGGCGTGCGTGTCAGGATCTCCTCGACGGCGAACTCCACCCACGCGAACCAGTAGGGGTAGAAGTCCGGGACGGCGTCCTGCTCAGACACAGGGCCGAAGGTGATGCCGTCCTCCTTCATGACGCGCAGCGGGCCGATGTACTCGGCGTTCTCGATCATGCGGAGGGCCGTGTCCACAAAATTCCATGCGTCGCGCCAGCCCTCGCCGTTTTTCTCGAAGAAGGCCGCGGCCTCCTCGTTTTGCCACTGGACGTATGCGCCGCTGCCGTCGTTTTTCGGTTTGAAGATGTCGCGCCCGTGGTAGCCGGGATCCCACGCAGAGAAGCAGAGCCGGATCTTGATGCTCCTCGAGCTCATGGTCAGGCTGTCGGTGCCCTCCACGATCTGCACGCAGACCGATGGGATGGGGGCCGGCACCTTCGGGGGCAATCTGTCCTTCGACGGGACGAAAAGCGAGAACGCGGTCGGGTTGACCAGCTTGTAGGGGTAGGAGGCGTCGGTCGCGCTGTCGTCGGGGAGCTTGAGCTGCACCATCGGGCAGACGGTAGAGCCCAGCCACTCCCGGACGGTCTCGATGCTGTTGACTATGGACACGGCTGCACCTCCTTTACATGGTCACGGTCTGGCCGAGCGCGATGGTGGCGACGCCCATGTCCTCGCTCCAGTCGTTGACGATATACTCGCGGCCGTCGATGTTGAGCCCTTCGCCCGCCGGGCGCCGGGGCGGCAGATCCTCGACTGCTGCATACAGCATGAGGGACGACTCTGCCACGCCCAGCTCTTGCCCCCCTTGGCGTTCTTTCAGGGCGTTGTCATCCAGCACGACGGTGATGGTCTTGCCGTCGACCTTGTGCTCCTCGCCGAACTCGGCGAGGTTGAGGAACACGAGGCGGCGGTCGTCAGCGACCATTTTCTTGAAGTCGAAGGCCATTAGACGGGATCCGCGGCGCCGATCTGAGGGGGCTCCTCATTGTCGCCGGTCTGGTCGTCGTCGGCCTCGTTGGCCGCCGCCTTCGCCTCCTCGATGGCGGCGATGACATCGGCCTTCTTGCGCATGGCAGAGGCGTCCACGCCGTAGGCGGCCGCCACTTCCTTCAGCTCGTCGAGCTTCATGTCCTCGTCGTACTCAGGAGCGGCGGGCGTGTCGCCGGTCTCTGGTGCGGCCTCGGGCTCCTGCTCCGGCTTTGCGGCCGGGACAGGGGCCACGGGCTGCTCGTCGACATACTTGGCGACACCCTGCTTGACCAGACGGGCCTCGAGCTCGGGGTCGAACTTCTGAGGCCCGTCCGCGTTGGTGATGGGGACGACCTTGCGGCCGTTATAGTAGCCGAAGGTGCCCGCGATGATCTGGATCATGTTCATGCTCCTTTCTGCCGGCTTAGTCCGAGGTCAGGACATCGGCGACGATCCACGGGTTTTTGTTGTTGGGGATCAGCAGCGGGCGGCTGGAAATGGTCAGCGTGCGGGTGTTGCCCTCGGCGCTGGACACATACTTCGGCACGCGGCGGCCGGCGTAGGTGTGGAACTCGCCGTCGGCCTGCTCCACCTGAGACACGGCGCCGTAGCAGGTGCGGCCCGCAGCGGGGGCGGTGAGGATGCACTTGCCGCTCGGGATGTAGAGCTGATCGTTGCCGTCGTCGTCGGTGTAGGTCTCGTCGTAGGAGATCACGCTGATGATGCGGCCGTTGATGTTCAGGCGGGCCATGATGGCAGCGCCCGGCGCCAGCTCCTCGGGGGCCACAGAGCCCAGCTCATAGCGGCGGTTGTCGAGCATTTCCTTGATGTCGGGATCCTCGATGATAGCGTCGGCCACGTCAGGGGAGCACACGAGGTCGGCAGCGCGCAGGCCGCGGCTGGTCAGCATACGGGCCATCGCGCCGAGGTCGGCGCGGATCTTGGCGCCGCTGGCGTCCCACTTGGTAGTCGGGGTGTAGGTGGCGGGGTTGGCGTCCTCAGAGTAGAAGCGGATCTCCATCTCGTCGCCCTTGTCGACGTCGTCGGCGATGTGCTTCATGATGCAGCCGTTGGTCAGCATGGTCTCGGCGGCCATGGCCTCCTCGCGGTTGGTGATAAGGTCGCCCAGCTCGTCAGCGTCCCGCACAATGAGCACCTGCTGGCGCTGCTCGGGGGTGAGCTGAGAGTACAGAGCCTCACCGAAGCCGCGCTTGCGCAGCTCGTCGAGGGTCAGGGTGCGGCGGGGAGCCACGAAGGGCGGGGTGTATCGCTCCATGGTGTAGCCCTTGCGCAGGATGGTGACGCCGCCCTTGCGGGGAGCGACGAAGGGCGCGAGCTTGCGCACGCCGTCACGGTACTCGACCAGCACATCCTCAGTGGCGAAGATGTCGCTCGCGTCGTTGGTCGGGAAATAGCGGTCGCGCAGGAAGGTCGCCGCAGGGGCGAGCTGCTGCACGGCCATGAGCAGCGTGTGGGTGTCGTAGAAGTTAAAAGGCATGATCTTGTCCTCCTTCTCTTAGTAGTCCAGCGCGTCGCTCAGCAGGATGCCGGCAGCGCGCAGAGCTTCCTCGTCGGCGGGCTTCAGGGTGTAGCTGGAGCCGCCGAAGATCAGCTTGTTGCGGGCGAAGTGGCCGGTGCGGTAGGCGGTGGCCTCCACGTCGGCGTCGGTGCCGACCTTGGTGTCGTCGCAGAGGATGGCGTTGGCAGTGAGGGTCTCGTCGCTCTTGGCCGCGGTGCCGAGGGCGACCATCTTGCCGTCGCCTGCGGTGCCGCCGGACAGGGCCAGAACGGTGCCGCGCTTGAGGGTTGCCTCGGCGCTGGCCTCCTTGCGGATGGTCACGGTGAACACGTCAGCGACGGGCTCGTTTGTGACGATCAGGCCGTCGTAGTCCACGGTGCCGAGGTTTTCATCCAGTCTCTTGCTCATTACTTCTTACCTCCGTTCTTGGTGGTGTTGTAGATGCCGACGATGGCGTCGACCTTGGCCTTGTCGTCGGCCTCGCTGCCTTCCTCGCCTCCATTGGGGGCGGCTCCGACATTGGCGGCGCCGGACTCGGCGTTGTCGTTGGCGGTGTCCTTCAGGTGCTTGGCGCCGAGGGCCGCCTGCTTCTGCATAGCCTTGAGCGCGAGCTGCTCAGCGGTGCAGGTGTTCTCGCCGTACTTGGCGTCCCTGACAAGCTGAGCGTCGCCCACACTGGCGGCGATGCTGTCGATGGCCTCGATGCGGGCCCGCTCCTGCGTGATGGCATTTGCGGCGGCCTGCTGCTCGATCTGAGCGACGAGGTCGGGGTGCTGTGCTCTCATTTCCTCGAGAGTCATGGGCTCATCTTCCTTTCTGTTTTCGCCGCCGTTCCCGGTCGGCTTATTTCCAGCCGCCGGGGCGGCGTGGATGCTGTTGATGCGGATCGTGCTCGGGACATTATGCAGCCCCTTGATGTTGTGCCGGATGCCGGCCACGAGGAGCACCTGCTTGTCGGCGCTCACACTGACATCAGGGCCGTCGCCCTCGAGCAGGGTGTCGGCGAAGCCGTTGTCGATGGCTTCCTGCCCGACCATCCATGTCTCGCGGGTCATCATGGTGCGGAGCTGTTCGACCGCGATCCCGGTCTTGGCGTGGTAGATCTCCGCGATGGCCCGCTCGCTGGCGTCGAAGTCCTTCTGGAGCTTCTTCAGATCTGCGAGGGTGTAGTAGTCCATCAGCAGGCCTGCGACGCCATGGATCATGACCATACTGCCGGGGTAGACCTGCACCTCGTCGCCGGCGCAGGCGATGACGCTGGCTGCGCTGGCCGCGATGCCCTCCACGATGACGACCTTGTGGCCGCTCAGGCCCTTGATGGCGTTGTGGATGGCGATGCCGGTGTAGAGGTCGCCGCCGGTGCTGTTGATCTTGATGGTGATGTTGCTCTTGCCCTTGACGGCCGCGAGATCCTCCATGAAACTCTCGGGAGCGATATAGAGGCCGGGCTCGGGCTCACCTGTCCACCAGTCCACAGGCTGACGGGCGACGACATCGCCATAGAGGACGATCTCGCCCGAGTCCTCGCCGACGCTGGCGATGTTCCAGAACTTCGTCGGCGTCTGCTGGACGACCTGCGGCCCGGCGCACAGGCGCGGGGTGTTACTCGTTTTCATGCTTGTCCTTGTCTCCTTCCTTGATGGTCTTTTCCACCTCGGCGACGATGGCAGCGCGCCGCACGGCAGCCGAGAGGGATGCGCCGGCCACTGATGTGCCGCCGGAGTCTCCGGTGCTGCCGGTGTCTCCCTGAGCCGCCCGCAGCTTCTCGTTTTCCCGGGCGAGCTGGTCGATGTTGGCGTCCCACTGGCCGCCGTTGAGTCGGATCGTGGCCTGCTCGCGGGTGGTGATGCCCTCGCCGATGGCGAGGATCTCGGCCGTGATCTCCTTGGTCGGGTCGAGCTGCCCCTGCGAGGGGCCGATCCACTCGGCGCCGAGGTAGGCCGCCCGGGTTGCCGGGTCAGAGAAAAAGCCCGGGGCGCTGATGCGTCCGCGGGCCACGGCCTCGGCGATGAAGATCTCATAGATGGGGGTGCAGAAGTCATCGACAAACCACTTGCGCCTCATGCGGAAGGCTTTCCACGCCTCCAGCAGGGCGGCGCGGCTGGCGCTGTACGAGCTGTTGAACGCCTTGAGGAGCAGGTCGGCCGGGATCTCGAGGGCTGCGCCCACCTGCTCGCAGATGGCGCGCAGGAAGCTGTCGAAGCCGCTGGCCGGTCGCTTGGGGTCGGCAAAGGTGACATCCTCGCCGGGCTCCATGATGTTGATCTGCCCCGGGCCCATCTCGTACTCGTTGGGATCCCGGCTCACTTCCGGCAGGCTGCTCCCCACCTCGTTGAACGGGTTGTCGCCGGCGCCGGCCTCGGTTTTGATGAAGGCCGTGAAAAAGCTCTCCACGACGGCCGCGGTCAGCTCGCTCTCGGTGTAGCGCCGGAGCTGGAGCAGGGGCTCGATGACCTGCGCGAGGTAGCTGACGCCTCTGTACTGATCCGGGCGCTCGCTCTCCATGATGTGCAGGATGTTCGGGAGCCCTGTGCGCCGGCCGTATGCCTCCACGCGGGCCCACTTGGTCGCCGCTGCGCCCAGCTCGAAGGGGTAGGTGCTGCGGATGTGGTAGGCGACGATCTGGCCGTTGCCGTCCACCTCGACGCCGTCGAAGATGGTGTTGCCGTTGGCCGCCTTGCCGGTGGTCAGCAGCATGGGGGTGACGATGCCGGAGCTCGTCGGGGTTGCCACGCGGTCGGCCTCGATCAGGTGGATGCGCAGCGAGTAGGGCATGAGGGGCGTCGGGTCGTACTGCTTGACGACCGCGAACACGTCGCCGCTGACCAGCCACGAGGCGAGGGCGAGCTGCTGCATGGCTGCGAAGTTATTGACGCCGGTGGCGTCGCACGCCCTTTTATTGTTGGCCCACAGGTTGAACTCGCGCTCGGCCTGCGCCTGCCATGCGTCTGCGGCCTCCTGTGTCATGCCGAGCGCCTCCCGGTCGATCCGGCTCTTGAGCTGGAGCCCGATGCCGACCACGTTGGTGCGGTTGGTGCGGATGGCCGAGGTGGCGATGGGTGCGGCCATGTAGAGCATTCGGGCTCTCTGTCGGAGCGTCCAGTTGTGGGCGTCGATGTCCTCCTTGGGGCTGCCGCTGAAGGCCCTGAAGCCCTTGGTCGACCGCTTGTGCCAGCTCGCGCCGGCGTCGCCGTAGCCCTTGTTCACGGGGCGGGGGCTCTGCCGGCCGCTCTGCGGTCGGCTTCTGTTCTTTCGTCTGCTGATGGTGCTCACCTCCTTCAGGTAAAAATGGCCGGCGCCGGGAGAAAAGGAGCGAAAACTCCCGACGTCAGCCTATGAAAAAAGCCCCTTTCGGGGCTTCTTTCACCAGTCACGGGGGACGACGCCCACGGCTTTGCGGGGGCGCTGCCCGTTGAGTAGGGCCTCGAGGGCTGCGATGTCGTCCTCGAGCTCCTTGATGGCCGCCCGGATGGCGGCGAGGTCGGTGTTGTAGCGGGACAGGTTGCGGGATCCGATGCCATAGCTCTGCACGCCGCCGCTCAGCATTTCGGCCTCCCGCTTCAGGTAGAGCTCGAGCCGTTCCCGCTTGCCGGTGAGCTCGATCTCGATGGTCTTGCGCGTTTTCATGTGGTCGTGTCCTCCTTACCAGTCGTCGAAGGCGCTGGAGCTGCTGCGCTTGGTGCGCGCCCGTCGCTGCGGCGCCGGTTTTGGCTGCTCCTCGAGGCCGCGCAGGCGGCGCTCGACTGCGTCCATGTCGGGGTTGATGATCTTGAGGCCGGCGTTGGCATAGTCCCGGCAGTCGAGGGCCTCGTTGCGGTTATGGCCGGGCAGCTTCTCCCACGCCCAGCGGTCGCCCCGCCGGGTGCTGGTGAGCACCAGCTTCTCGGAGAGCAGGCCGTTAAAGTAGTTGAGGTCGTAGCCGGCGTCGGGGTGCCGGTTGAAATGGGAGTATTTTGGGCCGGGCTCCTGCACCTTCAGGCCGGCCATGATGGCCGCCTTGCCGGCGTCGACGCCGATGGTGTAGAGCCAGCAGGTGATCTTCTTGTTGTCCCGGATCGGCACCTTGGTCGGTGGGGAGACGTAGGGGATCCCGTCGCCGCCCTTGCCCTTGATGGCAAACACGCGCTTGCCCTGTCGGGCCCGGCACGCCTCGTACACCTCTTGGGTGAAGTGGCCGCCGGAGTCGACGCAGGTGATGGAGATCTTCAGGCCCCGGCCGTTCTTGAACTTGTAGACATGGTCGACGACATCGTCGAGCCGCTGCCAGACCTCGGGGGTGTCCGGCCGGCCCATGATGTAGCCCTTGACGATGCCCCAGTTTTCGCCGTACTTGCCGTGGCCGACGACCTCATACTCGAGGCGGTTGTCTTGCGTGTCCACGCCGCAGGTGAGCACCAGCACGCCGTCGGGCAGCTCCACAGGGGTGCCGTCCGGGCGTGTGCCGTAGTCCTCACGGCGGGCGAGCATGGTGTCCTCGTCCTCGAGGTCGCCGCGATCCTCCCATAGCTGGCCGAGCAGGGTGTTGTAGACCACCTTGAGCCGCTGCGGGTCGTTCTTGGCGTCGAGGAACTTGAGGACGATCTTCTCCCATGGTGTCCACGGAGAGCTGAAGGCGTTGAGCCAGAACGAGCGGACGCCCTTCTTGTAGGCGTCGGGATTTTCTGCGATCCACTTGGCCGGCTGCCGGCGCATGGTCTCCTCGGGGATCAGGCAGCCGCAGGCGGGACAGGCCCACGAGACGCCGCCCTTCAGGCTCCAGACCTTTTTGCCGCGCACGCGCTTGGCCTCGGGCTCAAAGTGGATGGCGTCGAACACGATCTCGCTGTACTCCCCGCACTCGGGGCAGCGGTGGCACCAGCGTTCCTGTGTGCCTTGGTAGAAGCTGGTCTCGATGTTGCTGGCGCCCTTGATGGTCGGGGTCGAGACCTCGACGGCCTTGGCGTTGTAGAAGGTCGCCTGACGGGCCTCGGCCAGCGCCCACGGGTCGCCCTCGGTGCCGGCGCTCGTGGCCCAGCGGTCACGCTCGTCGCCGATGATGTAGCGGGCGGGGGTGGATGCCAGCGCCGAGGCGCTGTTGGAGCCGGTCAGCGTGAGCATACCGCCCGGGAAAGACTTCTGGAGGATGGTGTTGCCGCTGTCTTTGGCTTTGACATCGTGCACCTTTGCCTTCAGGGGCTTGCTGTCCCGGATCATGGGAGCGACACGCAGCCGGCTGAACTTCCGGGCGTCGTCGATGGTAGGGTGCACATAGAGGATGCTGCCGGGGTCTTGGTCGATGATGTAGCCGATGATGTTGAGCTCGAGCTCCGACTTGCCGACCTGCGACGCGGCGACCATAACGATCTTGTGCACCTTCGGATCCGTGAAGGCCCGCATGGGCTCCTCGAGGTACGGGGTGCGCTTGGTGCGCCACGGGCCTGCCTCGGCCGAGCTTTCAGGGGAGAGGCGGCGGTGCTTGTCAGCCCACTCGTCCACGGTCAGGCTCTCGGGCGGGGCGAAGCGTTTGATCGCCCCCGAGATGGCGGCGTTGAGCTTCGCGGCGGCCTTCTTAGTCGTCCGCGTCATCGGAGAGCTCGCTCCATCCCTCCCGATCCCTTACCCGCCGCGCATAGACCTCGGGATCGTATTTGTAGCCGGCCAGCTCCTCGAGGATCTTGTAGACCTCGGCGCGGATGATGTCGGACGCTTCCGCAGCGGTGGCCGCGCTGGAGACATCCACGGCCAGACGCCCGGGCAGAGCCACGAGCATTGACCTGATGCTATACACGAGATCGGTCATGACGGCCTCGACATCCTCGCTGCGGTGCATGGTGCCCTCGAGCTCCTTGAGCTGGAGCGCGGCGATGTCTGCCTTGCTGCGCTTGAGGTCGGCCTCGGCCTCGAGCCGGCGCCCTTCGATCTCGGCGTCCTTTTTGGACGGCTCCCGGCCATTGGCCTTGGCCGTCAGGTATCTGATGTACTTCTGGATCGTCGGCAGCAGGTCGTAGCGGTTGGCGTTGCCCTCCTTGGTGGCCGTGATGATGCCTTCCTTGGTGAGCTGCTGGATGCGGCGGGGAGTCAACTCGAACAGGGCTGCGATGGTCTTGCTGTCGACGAGCTTGGTGTTGGTGTTCGGCATGGCGTCCCCTCCTTTCTGTCGTGCTGCCGTGCCCCCACCATTTTCGTGAGGTCAGGAAAATGATCGGCGCAGGCCCCCGGGCGAAGCGAAACGGCCCGGAAAAACTTTTTGGAGCCTGCGCGTTTTTTGGGCTCGCCAGCACCGCAGGCGTCAGGGGTGCGTCACAGTACCTTCGGCCGCGCTGCGTGGCCGTGGTGGCCTCTGTGAGGCCGCGTGCCGCGTCTTTTTTGTGCGCGGGTGTTGGCTTCCCTCGCGTGCCCGGCCGCCTTGGCGGGCGTCCTGCTGGCCGTGGCGGCGGCCCGTGGGTCACAGGCCGAGGGCTCGCTTCATGTGGTGGTCGAGGCGCTTGGCCGTCTCGGTGTTGAGCCTCAGCATGATGGCCTCGTTGGTGCGGTCGCTGGTTATCATCTGCGGCACCGAGATGGTGGTCATCTTCTGGATGTCGGTGCGGGTCTTGCTCATGCGCTGGAATGGGATCCAGCTCGTGCCGTCGGCTTTGGTGTTGCCTGTCCCCATGAGGATCCAGTGAGACCGCTGCGAGTAGGGCCCGCCCTTGGTGCGGGTGTTCTTGTAGCGGCCGATGACCTTCTTGCTGCCCTTGAGGATCTGCGCCTTCAGGGTGTAGCTCCTGCCAGCCGGCGGGGCCTTGGGTGTCATGCCGAAGTGCACAGGGGTCAGGAGCCGGCCCTTGTAGACGAGGGTGAGCTCCTCGATGGTCTCGCCTGTGATGCGGATGCTGCCCGCCATCTTCTTCGGCTTGCCTCCACTGGACGGTGTGATCTCGCCCTTCTTGATGTTGTAGACTGCCGTGACCTCCTGCGCTATCC